>Ga0136644_10004551_pt1 | contig 10234 bp, 10 predicted proteins | sample C_130820_EF_Meta_FD_94780 | JGI IMG/M metagenome (GOLD analysis project Ga0136644, IMG submission 94780) | Freshwater microbial communities from Lake Croche, Canada to study carbon cycling - C_130820_EF_MetaG (v2) (version 2) | ecosystem: Environmental > Aquatic > Freshwater > Lake | place...
AGCAATGCCGCCATCGCCAGCAATGCCAGCGCCAGTCGTCCCGAAAACGCGACCCATCCCTGCTGCGGCGTGTAGATGCCACGACTGATGAGTCCGGACAGCAGCAGGCCGGCATTGGTGAGCGCGGCCACCGAAATCGACAGGGCCAGCCCGGCATGCGCGAAGAGCGGCACAAAGACCAGATTGAGCCCCTGCGTGATCGCCAGCACGATCAACGCAATCCGAAACGGCGTGCGGACGTCCTGGACGCCATAAAAGCCCGGCGCCAGGATCTTGACCGCAATCAGCCCGATCAGACCGACCGAATAGGCCAGTACTGCCCGGCTGGTCATGTCGAGGTCCTGAGCATCGAAGCGGCCATAGTGAAAGAGCAGGGCGGTGAGCGGTTCGGCCATCAGTGCCATGCCGACCATGCAGGGCAAGGCAAGCAGCGCCGCCAGGCGTAGTCCCCAGTCGAGAAATTCGCTGTATTCCTGTCGCTTGCCGGCGGCATTGGCGCGGGCAAGGCTGGGCAGCAGCACAGTGCCGAGCGCCACGCCGAGCATCGCTGTCGGAAACTCCATCAGGCGGTCGGCAAACGACACCCACGAGACGCTGCCGGCACCCAGGCGCGAGGCGATGTGCGTATTCACGATCAGGCTGATCTGGGCCACCGAGACCGACAGCACCGCCGGGCCCATCTGCCGCATGATGCGGCGAACGTCGGCATCTCGAAGCGCTTCACGCAGGTTTGCGCCGATGCGCGGCAGCATGCCGATTCGCAGCAGCGCAGGGACCTGCAGGGCGAGCTGGGCGATGCCGCCCACCACCACGCCGATCGCCAGCGCATAGATCGGCGGATCGATGTGCGGCGCCAGGAAAAGTGCCGCGCCAATGAAGGACAGATTGAGCAGCACCGGCGAAAAGGCCGGCACGGCAAACTTGCGCCAGGTATTGAGCACCCCGGCGGCCAGCGCCACCATCGAGATCAGCAGGATGTAGGGAAACATCCATCGGGTCATGATCACCGCAACATCAAAGCTCGCCGGATCGGCGCGCATGCCGGAGGCCATCGCCCAGACCAGCAGCGGTGCCGCGATCACGCCGGCCGCCGAGACCGCCACCAGCACCCAGAACAGCACGGTCGCGACCCGATCGAGCAGCCGGTGCATCTGGTCCTCGTCCTTGCCTTCGCGCGCGGCGGCCAGGATCGGCACGAAGGCCTGCGAAAACGCGCCTTCAGCGAACATCCGTCGCAGCAGGTTGGGCAGGCGAAAGGCCACGAAAAAGGCATCGGTCAGCGCCGATGCACCAAAGACCGTGGCGGTGAGGTTTTCCCGGATGAGGCCGGTAATGCGCGACAGCAGCGTCAGTCCGCTGACGGTCGCAGCCGATCGCAGCAGATTCAAACAGTCGCCCCTCGTCGGCCAGGACTCGGCCGTCTTGCGGGCTGTAAGCAAATCGACTTATACTTCAAGGCTTTCCCTGAATCGGGTTTCGGTCCGGCTAATTTGCTGTCAGCGAGGTCTGCGGCGTTTCCCGGACCCCACCAAAGCATCACCAAAGAAAAGAGATCTTCGCATGGCCAACATCGCTTCGGCTCGCAAACGCGCCCGCCAGGCTGTCAAGCAGAACGCCCACAACTCCAGTCTGCGCTCGCGCCTGCGTACCGCCATCAAGGCCGTCCGCAAGGCGGTCGCCACCGGCGACAAGGCGGCTGCTGCGGCACGTTTTCAGGCATCGACCAGCGTCATCGACTCGATTGCCGACAAGAACATCATTCACAAGAATGCCGCTGCTCGTCACAAGAGCCGCCTTGCGGCTGCCGTCAAGCGCATGGCCTGATTCAACTGAGGCAGCCTCAACTCAGGCAGCCTCAACTCAGGCAGCCTCAACTCAGCGAGCGCCAAACAGTGCACTGCCCACCCTGACCAGGGTGGCGCCCTCGCAGATGGCCGCCTCCAGATCCGCCGACATGCCCATCGACAGGGTGTCAATGTCGAAGCCCTCGGCGCGAATCCTCTCAAATACCGCCCGAACCGCTGCAAACTGAGCACGCTGCACCGCGAACGCATCGCTTGGCGCCGGGATGGCCATGACGCCGCGAAGCCGCAGCCTGGGCATCGCGGAGACTGAGCGAGCCAGCAAGACCGCCTCATCGGGGCTGCAGCCGCTCTTGCTCGCCTCGCCACTCACATTGACCTGAATGCAGACCTGCAGCGGCGCGAGATGCGCCGGACGCTGCTCAGACAGGCGCAGCGCGATTTTTTCGCGCTCGATCGATTCAACCCAATCGAAGTGCTCGGCAATCGGGCGCGTCTTGTTCGACTGGATCGGGCCGATGAAATGCCACTCAAGTCGATCGTCTGCCGACCGCCCGGATGGTCGGATTGCCCATTGGTCATGGCAGGTCGCCATCTTTGGCAGCGCTTCCTGCAAATAGCTCTCAGCGAACCTGCGTTGTCCATGGGTCGCCAGCGTCAGGACTGCTTCGGCGTCGAAGGTTTTGCTCACCGCGAGCAGGTCGATGGCGTCGGGGATCCGGGCGCAGGCACGCGCGCCGGCAGCGATACGGCTCAGCACTGACGAGTGGCGGTCGAGCAACGCGCGATGACCGTCTGTCGAGGCTGTCGACGGTTGTTCGGACGAGGCTGCCTGATCGGGCTGCGGGTTCATAAGATGCATGTTGCGTTGCGGACCATCGGAAGGCATGACAATGGATATTTCAGAACTGCTCGCGTTTGCGGTCAAAAACAAGGCCTCTGACCTTCACCTGTCGGCCGGCTTGCCGCCGATGATCCGGGTGCATGGCGATGTGCGTCGCATCAACCTGCCGCCGATGGAGCACGAGACCGTTCACAAGATGATGTACGACATCATGAACGACTCGCAGCGCAAGGACTACGAAGAAAACCTCGAATGCGACTTCTCCTTCGCGATTCAGGGTCTGGCGCGTTTCCGGGTCAATGCCTTCCAGCAGCAGCGCGGCGCGGGTGCGGTCATGCGGACGATTCCGTCCAAGATCCTGACCCTCGAAGAACTCAATGCGCCAAAGATCTTTGCAGAGCTGTCGATGCAGCCGCGCGGTCTGGTGCTGGTGACCGGTCCGACCGGCTCGGGCAAATCGACCACGCTCGCGGCGATGGTCAATCATGTGAACGAGAATCTTCACGGCCACATCCTGACCGTCGAGGATCCGATCGAATTTGTGCACGACTCCAAACGTTCGCTGATCAATCAGCGTGAGGTCGGGCCGCACACCCTGTCGTTCAACAACGCCCTGCGCTCGGCGCTGCGCGAAGACCCCGATGTGATCCTGGTGGGCGAGTTGCGCGACCTCGAAACCATTCGCCTCGCACTGACCGCCGCCGAAACCGGCCACCTGGTCTTCGGCACCCTGCACACCTCGAGCGCAGCCAAGACCATCGATCGTGTGATCGATGTGTTTCCGGCTGCCGAAAAGGAGATGGTCCGCTCGATGCTCTCGGAGTCGCTCAAGGCGGTGATCTCGCAGTCGCTGCTCAAGACCAAGGACGGCACTGGTCGGATCGCGGCGCACGAAATCATGATCGGCACACCGGCGATCCGCAATCTGATCCGCGAAGCCAAGGTCGCGCAGATGAATGCGTCGATCCAGACAGGCGCTGCGGTGGGCATGCAGACGCTCGACCAGTGCCTGACCGATCTGGTCAAGCGCAACCTGATCTCGATGGCCGAGGCACGCAGTGCCGCTGCCAACAAAGACAATTTCCCTGGCTGAGATCGAGGCGATGCCACATGAGCAATCCTGACAGCCCGACGTCCGAGGGCGCCGACAGCCTCGCCCGCAGCCGCACCATGGAGCGCGAGCAGGCGTCACGCTTTTTGCAGGACCTGCTGCGGCTGATGCTCAAACGCGGCGGCTCCGACCTGTTTCTGACCGCCGAGTTTCCGCCCGCCGTCAAGATCGACGGCAAGGTCACACCGGTCTCGGGTGTACCGCTCTCGCCGCAGCACACCCTGGAGCTCGCTCGCGCGCTGATGAGTGATCGGCAGGCTGCCGATTTCGAAGCCAACCGCGAGCTCAATTTTGCGATCAGCCCGACCGGCGTCGGGCGCTTCCGGGTCAATGTCTTCATGCAGCTCGGACGCGTCGGCGTGGTGATCCGGACCATTCAGAGTCGCATCCCGACACTTGAAGAACTGCGTCTGCCTGCGGCGATGACCGATCTTGCCCTCACCGGCCGCGGCCTGGTGCTGGTGGTGGGGGCAACCGGTTCGGGCAAGTCGACCACGCTCGCCGGCATGATCGGGCACCGCAACCGCCATACCTTCGGTCATATCGTCACGATCGAGGATCCGGTCGAATTCGTGCATCCGCATGCCAACTGCATCGTCACGCACCGCGAGGTCGGGGTCGATACCGACAGCTGGTCGATTGCTCTGAAGAATTCGCTGCGTCAGGCGCCCGACGTCATCATGATTGGCGAGATCCGTGATCGCGACACCATGGATAACGCGATCGTGTTCGCCGAGACCGGGCATCTGTGCCTGGCCACGCTGCATGCCAACAATGCCAACCAGGCGATCGACCGGGTCATCAACTTTTTCCCTGAAGAGCGGCGCGCGCAGGTCCTGATGGATCTGTCGCTCAACCTGCGCGGCATCGTGTCGCAGCGCCTTCTGCCCGACCAGTCGGGCACCGGTCGCGTGGTCGCGGTCGAGGTCATGCTCAACTCGCCGCTGATCAGCGACATGATCTTCAAGGGCGAGGTCGCCGCCATTCGCGACATCATCAAGCGATCGCGCGAGCAGGGCATGCAGACCTTCGATCAGGCGCTCTTCGATCTCTATGAGCAGAATCGCATCACACTCGCCGACGCTCTGCGACATGCCGACTCGGTCAATGACCTGCGTCTGAGCATCAAGCTCAACAGCCGCCGCGGTCAGCGCGATGTCTATGCCGGCACCGAGCACCTCGGCATCGTCTGACAGGTCGACGACTGAGCGCCCGAGCCCCGGGCCGCAATGAAGCAGCTAAGCCGCTGTCTGCGGCTTGGGCGTTCGGGCCGATCCGGCCACCATCTCAAAGCGGAACAGGCGGCATTCGAGCGGGCCGTTAAAGAGCGGCGTGCGCTTTGAGGCTTTCAGTCGCAGCAGGCCGGGCAGCTCGAGATCGCTGGTAAAGAGGCAGACCGTCCAGCCGGCAAACTGGGTCTTCATGAGTGTGGCGAACGCCGGCCAGAACTGCGCGGCCTGGGCAAATGACTGACGCCCCTTGATGTCGAGCCGCTCACCATAAGGCGGATTGGCCAGCAGCATGCCGGCGCTCGCCGGCGCGGCATCGAGCCCCAGGACGTCGCGCTGTCGAAGCTGCACCCAGGCCGGGTCGACCCCGCTGCGGGCAAGGTTCGCGCGTGCGGCCGCGATCGCGGCCTCCGACACATCCGAGCCGAAGAGCGTGACTGCCGAGGGAGCCGGGCGGGGCGCAATCTGACGCATGCGCTGCCACTCGTTGCGATCGATGCCGCGCATGCGCTCGAAGGCAAAGGGTCTGCGTGCGCCGGGCGCAATACCTGCAGCCTGCATCGCGGCTTCGATCAGGATCGTGCCCGAACCGCAAAAGGGATCGAGCAGCGGCATGTCCGGTTGCCAGCCTGAGAGCGCCAGCAGACCGGCGGCGAGATTTTCTTTCAGCGGTGCGTCTGCGCCGTCGCGGCGCCAGCCTCGCTTGAAGAGCGACTCGCCCGACCAGTCGAGATAGAGCGTGCACTGGCTGGCGTCGAGAAACGCGAAGATTCGCCGGTCGGGGCGCTGGCGTTCGATCGACGGGCGCTCACCATAACGCTCGCGCAGCCGGTCGACCACGCCGTCCTTGATGCGCAGCGTCGCGAACTGCAGGCTGTGCAGCGTCGAGCCGCTTGAGCTGATGTCGATGCGCAGCGAGGCAAGCGGCTCATGCCAGGTTTCCCAGGGTGTTTCGTTGGCAATTCGATAAAGGTCGTCTTCGGTGTTGTAGGGGGCGCTGGCCACCTGCTGCAGGATGCGGCTGGCGATGCGCGAATGCAGATTGGCCGCCAGGCCGATACGGGTGTCGCCTTCGAACTGAACGCCCCCGGACGGCTCACCAAGAATGCCCGCGCCGAGCGCCCGCAATTCGGCGGCAAGCGGGGCTTCGAGTCCGCGCGGGCAGGGTGCGAAAAACCGGATCAGTGCCACGGGCGATCAATCGCCCTGACGGGTCAGGCCCGCCTGGGGCATCAAGTTCGCTCCAGCGCGCGGGCGACGAAATCGAGCCGGTCCTGGCCCCAGAAAGGTTCGCCATCGACGACATACCAGGGCACACCGAACACCTGCGCAGCAATGGCTTCCTCGGTATAGGTGTCGAAGGCTTTGCGGGCGTCCTCGGCACGCGCCTCGAGCACTGCGGCATCGATGCCCTGTTCGGCCACGATTGCCGCGCGCGTTGGTGCATCGGCGATATTGCGGTCTTCGGCCCAGACCGCGCTCATGAAGGCGCCGGCGAGTTTCAGGGCCGCTTCGGTGCCGAGCGCGAGGTCGGCGGCGATGATCAGGCGAGCGGCATCGTCGGGCGGTGCCGGAAAGAATGTGGGATGCACATTGAGTGGCACGCCGACATGGTCGCGCCAGCGCGGCAGTTCGTGCAGGCGATAGGCCTGGCGCTGCGGTGCACGCTTGGCGAGCGGCAGGCCGCCTGATTGGGGAAAGACCCGCCCGAGATCGATCGGACGAAGAATCACCCGGGCACCGTTGGCATTGGCCATCGCAAGAAAGCGTTTGTGTCCCAGGTAGGACCACGGTGACACCGGGCTCATGAAGTAGTGAACGGTTTTCATTGTTTGCATCGGTCTCAGAAGGGTTTGACCACCACCAGCAGCACGATCGCCACCAGCAGCAGAACCGGCGCCTCATTGAACCACCGATACCAGATGTGCGAGCGACGGTTTTCGCCGCGCTCGAAGCGTTTGATCATGGCGCCGCAGACATGGTGATAGCCGATCAGCACGATCACCAGCGCCAGCTTGGCATGCATCCAGGCCCCGCTGATGCCGTAGCCCAACCACAGCCACAGGCCAAAAACGAGTGCCAGCACCATCAGCGGCATCATGAAGCGGTAGAGCTTGCGGGCCATCAGCAGCAGCCGTTCGCGCTCGGCGGTCGAGTCGGGCTCGACCATCGCAAGGTTGACCAGCACTCGGGGCAGATAGAACAGGCCCGCGAACCAGCTGGTGACGAAGATGATGTGAAAGGACTTGACCCAGAGCATCGCCGGATTCTATCAAGATGGCCGGGCCCGAGCAGGCGTCACCCAGTGGGGCTCGACGGGCCCGCCAAAAAAACGGGGCGCCCGAAATCAATCGGACGCCCCTTGAAAGCCAGTCGATTCAGCGATCCGGCCGGCTGCAGCAACCGGCAAGCAGTGTGCAGACCGCCTGACGACTTAATCAGCCTTTGATTCAGGCACGAGCGATGGGTTTGCCATTGGCGCCAACGCGCTCGATCTCGACCTGCTGGCGACGCAGCTTCTCGTGCACGGTCTCGACATGGTCGGAGCCGATCTTGCTGAGCTCGACTTCCTCGACGACACGGGCCGACTTGCTCACCAGAGCGTGCTCGGCGGTCTCGACCACGTGGATGGTCCGGTCAGCCCAGTCGATATCGGCAATGCTCTTGGGGTCGCTGACGACGCGACGCAGGATCTGCGCATGCTCTTCATGCAGGCTGACATCCTGAGTCACTTCACGCTCGGTCACGAAACGGCGCACGCGGGTCTCGCCGGTCTCGACCATCTCTTTGCCGACATTGAGCTGCTCTTCGGCCAGGCGCAGGACTTCATCGTGAACCGCCGCCAGCTTGGGCGTCACCGCAACCGTCTGGTTGGCGGCCAGCGGCACCGAGTCAAGCTTGCGGGCGATGGCTTCGACGCGAGCCGGTTCGGCCAGGCCGGTGGTGATGGCGCGGTCGTTGACGTCGATCGGGCGGGCAGTGTTGAGGATGCCCAGTGCATGAGCGACTTCGCGGTCGAGCACGCGAACGGCCAGCACGACGCCGTTCATCTGGACGGCGCGGTGATAGACCTCGGCTTCATGCTCGTGGACGTCATGCCCAAAGAGGCTGTGCCAGATGCCATGGGCTTCTTCGGGGTTGTCGATGTCGGCGACGGCCGAGCGCACGCGGGCCTGATCGATCACGCTGATGTCGGCATCGGCAAAACCACCGGCACGAAGTGCGGCGACTGCCGACTGGGCGTGAGCGGCGGTGTCATAGGCAGCAACGACTTTTTCATAGGCCATGTTCATGTTTCCTTAACGGGTTTTGGTTGATACAGCTTATTGACCGGCGCTGGCTGGCTTGCCAGCGTCGGCATCGGGGGGCGTCTCCGATTTGCGGGAGACGACGGCTTCCTGGTATCGGAGGGTGACGGTCTCCTGGTGGCGCTCGATCGTGCGCACTTTGCGGATGTGAACCTCTTCCTTGAGCATCAGACGCCGCTCAATGACCAGGACCTCTTCCATCACCGGAAAAATCGTGACATCGCCTTCCTCGCGTACGGCGGGGATGGCGTCCACCGCCCGACCGATCGGGACGGTTGTGATTTCCACATTGGTGTGCGCCAGGTCTTGAGACACCAGTTCGTCGCGGGTCAGGGTTCGCGTTGAAACGCTGACCTCGCCGGACACGCGGGACGCTTTGGAGATCTGGGCCGTCTCCTCGTGCAGGCGCAGGACCTCTGGCTGACTTGCTACCGGGTCACGACCCGCAGGTTGCACGTTGTCTGGCGGAAGGGTCATGTTTGCCTGATCCGAAATGATTTCGCAAGAAAGTTAAAAAAATATGATTTTTTGAAGACAGCTGTGGTGAAGCAAGGCAGCTCATACAGAACTGTATGGGCGGTTTGTAAAAATCTTTTTTTTCAGCTAACCGATGAATGGTAGTCGAAATCTTTGGCGTTTGTGTGACGGCCTGTCGCTGGTGTGTCGAAATGTCCGATTTCGCCGATGTCTGCGCGCAAGGCTAAAATCGCCTCACACCAAAGGGTAGGAGGTCACCAGTGGCAAATCTTCATGACGCTTGCGTTCCGGTTTTCGATGCCACACTGGACAATCTGTCCGTCATGCTGGGGCGTGCATCAGCGCATTGCGCTGATCGCAATATCGATCCTGCCGCCCTCTTGCAGGCGCGGCTGTTCCCCGACATGTTTCCCCTGACCCGCCAGGTGCAGATTGCCTGCGATGCGGCCAAGCTCGGATGCGCGCGCCTGGCCGGTGTCGATGCCCCCAAGCATGCCGATGACGAGACCAGCTTCGAGGCGCTGGCTGCGCGCATCGCCAGCACGCGGGCCTTCATTGCCAGTGTGCCGCGCGAAAAATTCGAAGGGTCTGCCGAGCGCCGCATCGAAGTGCCGACCCGCGCGCAGACCTATGCCTTCGATGGCCAGACCTTCCTGTTGCGCTGGGCAATGCCCAACTTCTACTTCCATGTGGTCACCGCCTACGACCTGCTTCGCCACAACGGCGTCGAGATCGGCAAGCGCGACTACCTCGGCACGGTGCCTCAGCTCAGTGCCTGATTTCGGTGCCTGATTTCAGCGCCTGATCTGCCCCGATCCGAAGACCACCCACTTCTGCGAGGTCAGGCCTTCGAGGCCGACCGGACCGCGGGCATGAAGCTTGTCGGTCGAGATGCCGATCTCGGCGCCCAGCCCGAACTCGAAGCCGTCGGCAAAGCGTGTCGAGGCATTGATCATGACGCTGGCCGAATCGACCTCGCGCACGAATCGCATCGCCCGTGAGTGGTTTTCGGTGACGATCGCATCGGTGTGCTGTGAGCCATAGCGGGTGATGTGCTCAATGGCGGCATCCAGGCCGTCGACGACCCTGATCGACAGGATCGGTGCAAGGTATTCGGTCGACCAGTCTTGCTCGGTGGCGGCGATGCAGGCGATGCCGGCTGTCGCGAGGATCGATCGCGTGGCCTGGTCGGCGCGCAGCTCGACGCCCTTGTCGGCATAGATGCGGCACAGCCCGGGCAGCACCTGATCGGCCACCGCCTGGTGGACCAGCAGGGTCTCCATGGTGTTGCACGGCGAATAGCGCTGGGTCTTGGCGTTGTCGGCAATGGCCACCGCCTTGTCGAGGTCAGCCTGGTCGTCGATATAGACATGGCAAATCCCGTCGAGGTGCTTGATCACCGGCACCTTCGCGTCGTTCGAGATGCGCTCGATCAGCGACTTGCCGCCGCGCGGCACGATGAC
>Ga0136644_10004555_pt1 | contig 10225 bp, 9 predicted proteins | sample C_130820_EF_Meta_FD_94780 | JGI IMG/M metagenome (GOLD analysis project Ga0136644, IMG submission 94780) | Freshwater microbial communities from Lake Croche, Canada to study carbon cycling - C_130820_EF_MetaG (v2) (version 2) | ecosystem: Environmental > Aquatic > Freshwater > Lake | place: Lake...
AAACTATGACCAAGCACTCTTGCAACGTGAATTAGATTTATTTCCAGAGTGGTATCTGAATAAACATCTTGGCATGAAATTAACAGGGCCACAACAAGGGCAACTTGAGAAAATATTCGAGCTCATCCTTGAGAATAATTTAGCGCAAGCAAAGGTGTATGTGCATCGCGATTATCATTCTCGCAACCTTATGGTAACTGAAGTAAATAATCCTGGCGTGTTAGATTTTCAAGATGCGGTGTATGGACCCGTTACTTATGATGCCGCTTCTTTATGGCGCGATGCCTACATTGCTTGGCCAGAAGAACGAGTCATCGATTGGGTGATTAAATTTTGGGAAGAGGGTCGTAAAGCTGGCCTACCAATGCCGGATGACTTCGGGCAGTTCTATCGCGACTTTGAATGGATGGGCTTGCAGCGTCATCTCAAAGTTCTCGGAATCTTTGCCAGACTCTTTCATCGTGATGGTAAGGACGGTTATCTCAAAGATATTCCTTTGGTATTGGAATATGCGATTGCTACTGCGAATCGTTATATTGAACTGAAGCCATTGGCACGGATTTTAGAAGCTACACGCACCCACAAAGAATCCGCAAATCATGACTGAGGGCAATCTTCTTCCTTGCTTTTTATTGGCCGCTGGTAGAGGCGAGCGTATGCGCCCCTTAACAGATAATTTACCCAAGCCTTTGCTCACCATTCAAAATAAATCATTGCTTGCGTGGCATCTAGAAGCACTAGCAAATGCGGGGATTGAAAAGGTGGTAATCAATCACGCATGGTTGGGTGAAAAGATTAAGGCCTCCATAGGTGATGGACATCAATTTGGTCTAAATATCCAATACTCACCGGAAGGCACTCCTTTAGAAACTGCGGGGGGCATAGTCAAGGCGCTACCCATCCTGCAAGCTGAAGATTATTTTCTAGTCATCAATGGGGATGTATTTAGTCCGAACTTGCCAGTGAGCAAAATTTTGGGGATGGCTTCTAAGTTAAGAAATGACTCCAACAAAATCTTAGCTCACCTCCTCATGGTGCCAAACCCTAGCCACCATCCTGATGGTGACTTTTATCTCAAAGAGGCGCAGGTAAGCCCTCAGGATCCTGGGGGAGCTGAAAAGTTGACCTTTTCAGGGATTGGCATTTACCACAAAGATCTCTTTAAGGATCTAGAAATGGGTATCCCAGCTAAGCTGGCGCCCCTCCTCAAAGCTGCCATGGCGCAAAATCAAGTGTCTGGTGAAAAATATGGCGGTCCGTGGCACGATGTAGGTACGCCACAACGCTTACAAGAGCTCAATGCAGCATATGAATAAAACCGATATTTATCAGCTTCGCAGAAATGCTTTAGCAAAACACATTTTTAGTAAAACTGGTGGTGGCATTGCTGTTATTGCAACTGCGCCAGAGCTCGCACGTAATCGCGATAGCGACTTTCCCTATCGTCATGACAGTGATTTTTACTATCTCACAGGATTTGAAGAGCCCGGCGCAACCTTAGTAATGAAAGTTGCTAGCAGTGGAAAAAATTATCAACTCGAGTCACATTTATTTTGTAGGTCCAAAGATCTCGAACGAGAAATTTGGGATGGCATTCGTTTAGGACCAGAAGCTGCACCAGAAATACTGGGCATCGAGTTTGCGCATAGTAACCAAGAGCTTGATCAAAAGCTTGGTGAGTTATTAGCAGATCATGATGCTGTTTATGTGCGATTAGCCGAAAGTGCGGAGGCAGATCGACGTATACGCCACTGGATGAAACAAGTAAGAGGGCAAGCTCGCAGTGGCATAAACCCGCCATCAGAATTTCATGATATTGAGACGCTGATTCATGAAATGCGCTTATTTAAAGATATTCATGAAATCGAGATCATGCGGCGTGCTGCTGCGATCTCTGCAAGAGCACATATCCGTGCGATGCAAGCCTGTAAACCTGGTATGCGGGAGTATCAACTCGAAGCTGAATTACTTCATGAATTCCGCAACAGTGGCTCACAAAGTGTTGCCTACAACAGTATTGTTGCTGGTGGCGCCAACGCTTGCATCCTTCACTATCGTGCGGGCTCTACTGAATTACTAAGCGGTGAACTTTGTCTCATTGATGCTGGTTGCGAGTTAGATGGCTATGCATCGGATATCACGCGCACATTTCCAGTCAATGGAAAATTTACCGGCCCACAACGTGCGCTCTATAACATTACCCTTGCGGCACAAGAAGCAGCCATTGCAGTAACAAAACCGGGAAATACTTTCATGCAACCCCATGAAGCAGCGCTCAAAGTGCTTACCCAAGGCTTACTCGATGAAAAACTTCTCAAACTTACAGAATTAGGTTCTTTGGAAAATGCCATTGAAACTGCCGCCTATCGCCGCTTCTATATGCATCGCACCTCCCATTGGCTGGGTATGGATGTTCATGACGTAGGTTCTTATCGCGAGTCAATGCCTAGCTCGCAAGAAGAAAAACCTTGGCGTATTCTAAAAAGTGGCATGGTCATCACCATCGAACCTGGTTTATATGTCAGACCTGCGGACGATATCGATCAAGCGTTTTGGAATATTGGTATCCGCATTGAAGATGACGCTGTCATCACTGAATCAGGTTGTGAATTGATTTCTCGTGGTGTACCAGTTAAAGCCGATGAAATCGAAGCGCTCATGAAAAATAACTAAAGAATGAGTGCCAAAGACTGCGACATCTTGATTCATGGGGGCGGGCCTGTTGGGCTTGCCTGCGCTGCCTGGATTTTGCAAAAGTTTCCCGAGGCAAAACTGACGCTACTAGACCGCAATCCTGCCGATGACGCAGAGCTTGTAGCTGCTGATAGTAGAGGTATTGCCCTTTCACATGGTAGCAAGCTCCTACTAGATACGATCCATGCATGGCCATCAGATTGTGCTGATATCCATCGTGTACATGTCTCGCAAGCAGGTCGCTTTGGTCGCGCACTCATGACACGCGAAGAGCTTCGTCAGGATGCACTTGGTCACATTATTCGTTATCGTGACATTCACATTACGCTTCGCCAAGCCTTAAGAAATATTCAGTTAAAGAGCTCGAATTTTATTTGGCAACATATTGATACCAATGTTGAGCATGACCATATTAATGCTCAGTGCGTAGTCCACGCCGAAGGTGGGGTCTTCAAAAAACAAGATTGGGTTGAATCTGGTCGAGACTATGGGCAATCAGCCTTAGTAGGATTAGTTGAAGTAGAAACTGCCATACCTTATCAAGCCTGGGAGCGCTTTACTGCCGAAGGACCGCTGGCAGTATTACCGAGTCACTACGGACCCAACATTCTTAATCTCGTTTGGTGTGGCTCACCAGAATCCTCACAACAACGTTTGCAATTGAGTGATGCTGAATTTTTAACATCCTTACAAAATGAATTTGGCTCACGCATTGGCCGTTTTCTCAAAATTCAAGATCGTCGTTTATATGAACTTGGCATGAACTATCGCAAACAAATTACTAAAAACCATGAAGTATGGATTGGCAATGCAGCGCAAGCTTTGCATCCTGTTGCAGGTCAAGGCTTGAACTTAGGTTTGCGAGATGCTTACTTGTTAGCGGAAAAATTAGCGGGGCTATTTTCCAGTGCGCTCGATCAGCAAATAGCAGTGCAGATTCAAAATACTTTGGAAAGTTATGCACAAAGTCGTAAAGCCGATAGAACCACAACGATTGGTTTGACAGACATGATGGCAAGAGTGTTCACCTCAAATCTCGCCCCCGTAGTTGTCGCTCGAGGATTGGCCTTATCAGCCCTTCAGTGGCTTCCACCAGTCAAAACAGCCTTAGCTCGCCAGATGATGTTTGGCAGGCGCTAAGGGGCTTAAAAAGCCTTCAAACTCCAAACATTCAATAGTTCATCTGAAGCAAGTAATCTGCCTAAAAAATAGGCAGATTTTGGTCTGACTGTGCTAAAGTGTCATGCTTTCCCAAATACTCACCGAGTCGCCCAAGCACAAACCCGCAATAGATGAAGATTGGCCCTCATACCCTCGCAAATAGACTCTTTGTCGCGCCCATGGCAGGAGTAACAGATCGTCCATTTAGACAGCTTTGTAAGCGATTAGGTGCTGGGTATGCCGTCTCAGAAATGGTGGCTTCTAATGCCCTTTTGTGGAAAAGCGAAAAAACCCAACGTCGTGCCAATCATATTGGCGAATTCAAACCGATTGCAGTCCAAATTGCTGGTGCAGATCCCGCAATGATGGCTGCAGCAGCAAAAATGAATGTAGACCATGGTGCGCAAATTATCGACATCAATATGGGCTGCCCAGCAAAGAAAGTTTGTAACGTTGCTGCAGGCTCGGCACTGCTCCGTGATGAACCACTTGTACAACAAATATTGGAAGCGGTTGTTAATGCAGTCGGCGTTGGCCCAGATGCAGTACCAGTGACTTTAAAAATTCGGACTGGCTGGGATCGTGAGCATAAAAATGCAATCGAGATTGCACGCCTTGCTGAAAATTCTGGCATCTCCATGCTTACCGTTCATGGCCGTACGCGTGCCGACCTTTATCTTGGTGAAGCAGAATATGAAACAATCACTGCCGTTAAAAACAGTGTGGATATTCCTGTGGTTGCGAATGGCGATATCAATAGCCCAGAAAAAGCAGTATTTGTTTTAGAAAGCACTGGTGCCGATGCCATCATGATTGGTCGTGCCGCACAAGGGCGCCCCTGGATCTTTCGTGAAATCAATCATTACTTAGAGACTGGTGGCAAGCTACCCACTCCAGAGATTAAAGAAATTCAGAAAATCATGAATGCCCATCTCTTGGATCACTATGAATTCTACGGTGAGTACATTGGCCTTCGCACAGCCCGCAAGCATATCGGCTGGTATTGCAAAGGTTTGCGAGACTCACATGCTTTTCGTCAGCGTATGAATACTGCAGATGATTGCAAAACCCAATTACAAATGGTCAATGATTATTTTGATGAAATGAAATCTCATTCTGACCGCCTACTCTTTTTAGAAGCAGCCTAATTTTTCAACTTTAAGCACCAAATTCATATATCAATTCATATTTATGACCAATAAACACCCGATCACCGAATGCATTGAAACGCAATTACAGGTTTACTTAAATGACCTCAAGAGTACGCCACCAAACGGCATCTATCAAATGGTATTGGCCGTGGTAGAAAAACCAATGCTCGAACTCGTTATGCAACATGCCAAACAAAATCAATCTTTAGCTGCTCAGTACCTTGGCATCAACCGCAATACCCTGCACAAGAAATTAGTTGAACATCAGCTCATTAAATAAACAGTTATTTATTAAACCTTCCAAAACTTATGATCCGTACAGCGCTTCTCTCCGTATCCGATAAAAATGGCATTGTGCCTTTCGCTAAAGCTCTTCATGAGCAAGGAATCAAACTCATTTCTACCGGCGGTACAGCAAAGCTATTAGCCGAAAATAATCTGCCCGTAGTCGAAGTATCTTCTTTAACTCAATTTCCTGAAATGCTAGATGGCCGTGTAAAAACACTCCACCCAATGGTGCATGGTGGCTTATTGGCTCGCAGAGACTTTCCTGAGCACATGGCGGCCCTGAAGAAGCATGGCATCGACACAATCGATATGCTCGTAATCAATCTCTACCCCTTCAATGAGACAGTGGCAAAGGAAAGCTGCAACTTTGAGGATGCAGTTGAAAACATCGACATCGGTGGCCCTGCGATGTTACGTGCAGCAGCAAAAAATCATCAAGATGTCACCGTTTTAATTTCACCAGAAGATTACGCGCCAGTATTGGCCGAAATGAAAGCCAACAACAATACAGTTTCATATAAGACGAACTTAGCATTGGCTAAAAAAGTATTTGCTCATACTGCTCAATACGATGGTGCCATTGCCAATTATCTGTCCACATTGGGCGATGACCTAGATCACAAAGCCCGCTCTGCTTATCCAAAAACGTTGCACCTGGCTTTTGAAAAAGTACAAGAGATGCGTTATGGCGAAAACCCACATCAATCTGCTGCGTTCTATAAAGATATTTACCCAGTAGCTGGCGCTCTTGCAAGCTATCAGCAGTTGCAAGGCAAAGAGCTTTCTTACAACAATATCGCTGATGCTGACTCTGCTTGGGAGTGTGTCAAAAGCTTTTCTGGCAATGCTGACGGCGCAGCAGCCTGCGTCATCATCAAGCATGCCAATCCCTCTGGCGTAGCTGTTGGCGCAACAGCACTAGAAGCCTATCAAAAAGCTTTTAAAACAGATCCGAGTTCAGCTTTTGGTGGAATTATTGCCTTTAACGTTCTCTGCGACGGCGCTGCTGCTGAGGCGATTTCCAAGCAATTTGTCGAAGTATTAATTGCTCCAAGCTTTAGCGATGAAGCGAAAGCCATCTTTGCAGTTAAGCAAAATGTACGTCTTCTGGAAATTCCACTCGGCACTGCATTTAATCATTTTGATTTCAAGCGTGTTGGTGGTGGTTTACTAGTTCAATCGCCAGATGCAAAGAATGTTCTTCAAAGTGAGATGCGCGTTGTTAGCCAAAGACAGCCAACCCCAAGCGAAATGAATGACATGATGTTTGCATGGCGAGTAGCCAAGTTCGTCAAATCCAATGCCATTGTGTATTGCGCTAATGGCATGACCCTCGGTATTGGTGCAGGCCAAATGAGCCGGGTTGACTCTGCACGTATGGCTAGCATTAAAGCTGAAAACGCAGGCTTAAGCCTAAAAGGCTCAGCAGTCGCCAGTGACGCCTTCTTCCCATTCCGCGATGGTCTGGATGTGGTTGTTAATGGCGGCGCGAGCTGTGCGATTCAACCAGGAGGCAGTATGCGTGATGAGGAAATCATTGCTGCAGCAAATGAACATGGCATTGCCATGATCTTTACTGGCACTCGTCACTTCCGTCATTAAGTAAGGGAAGAAAAAATACGCATGCGTTGGATTGGAATCGACCCGGGTTTGCGTACTACTGGCTTTGGTGTCATCGATGTTGACGGCCAAAAACTGACCTATATAGCCTCTGGAACGATTGAAAGTGGAGATCCTGCCAAGGGCTTGCCTGAGCGCTTAGGCGCCCTCTATGCTGGTCTTAAAGAAGTTCTAGAAACCTATCGCCCAGAGTCTGCTGCAATTGAAGAAGTTTTTTTAAACGTTAATCCACGTTCAACTTTGATGTTGGGTCAAGCGAGAGGCGCTGTTATTGCCGCACTCGTTGCAGAAAAGCTCCCCGTTGCCGAATACAGTGCCCTGCGCGTTAAGCAAGCCATTGTTGGAACAGGTCGCGCAGCCAAGCCTCAAGTACAAGAGATGGTGAAACGTCTCCTCAGATTAAATCGTGCACCAGGGACTGATGCTTCTGATGCATTGGGCGTCGCCATCTGCGCGGCCCATCACGCTCAAATACCAAAAGCCATTACTGCGGCATTAACCTCCAAGAAACGCAGTAAGTAAAAATACACTTCACAGGTTAAGATCTCTACATGATTGGTCGTATTCAAGGAATCCTCGTTTCAATTCATCCACCTCGCCTCTTGGTCGATTGCCAAGGCATTGGTTATGAAGTGGATGTGCCCATGAGCACCTTGTATCAATTACCCCAAGCAGGTCAAAAAATCACCCTTCTTACTCACTTCCAAGTGCGTGAGGATGCGCAGCAACTCTTTGGTTTTGCTACGGAGACAGAGCGCGAAGCATTTCGACAGCTTATTAAGATCAGCGGTGTTGGCTCTAGAACTGCATTAGCAGTTCTCTCTGGCATGAGCGTGAACGAGTTGGCTCAAGCAATCGCTCTTCAAGAAGCTGGACGTCTGACCCAAGTTCCCGGTATTGGTAAAAAGACTGCTGAGCGTCTTTGCTTAGAACTGAAAGGCAAGCTTGCCCCAGACTTAGGAATTGCTACCGGCAAACCTCAAACATTAGATGCCAATAGTGAAGTGCTACAAGCACTGCTTGCTTTAGGCTATTCAGAAAAAGAAGCGCTCTTAGCCCTCAAGCAAATCCCGCCAGACACTTCGGTTTCCGATGGCATTCGGATGGGCTTAAAGTATTTGTCTAAGACCTGATTAGCTAAACCCCACTAAACTGGCAGCATGGCAATTCATACAGACGACCTCAGCTCTATCCCTGAAGATTTACCGGAGAATAATGACCGCATTGTTAGTGGCGCGGTGGGTAATTCTGAAGCTGTCTTTGAAAGAGCTTTACGTCCAAAACAACTCGACGAGTATGTTGGTCAAACGAAAGCGCGCGCCCAATTAGAAATCTTTATTAGCGCCACTAGAGCACGTCAAGAAGCCCTTGATCATGTTTTGCTATTTGGTCCTCCAGGTCTTGGTAAAACTACGCTTGCACACATTATTGCGCGAGAGTTGGGCGTCAACTTGCGCCAAACCAGCGGTCCTGTTCTAGATAGGCCTGGCGACCTCGCTGCATTGTTAACGAATTTAGAAACTAATGATGTGCTCTTCATTGATGAAATTCATCGTCTCTCTCCAGTAGTTGAGGAGATCCTGTATCCAGCGCTTGAAGACTATAGCCTTGATATCATGATTGGTGAAGGGCCTGCAGCGCGTAGCGTCAAGATCGACCTCAAACCATTTACCTTAATTGGCGCAACGACTCGCGCAGGCATGCTTACCAATCCATTGCGTGATCGCTTTGGAATTGTGGCAAGACTCGAGTTCTACACCACTGAAGAGCTCACCAAAATCATCAATCGCTCGGCAAGTTTGCTTAAGGCAAGTATTGATCCAGAGGGATCCATAGAGATTGCAAAACGTGCTCGTGGCACTCCGCGTATTGCCAATCGCTTACTGCGTCGTGTACGTGACTATGCAGAAGTAAAAGGCACTGGCACGATTACCAAAGCCATGGCTGATGCCGCACTGAAGATGTTGGATGTTGATCCAAGTGGTTTTGATGTGATGGATAGAAAATTGCTTGAAGCTATCTTGCACAAGTTTGATGGTGGTCCAGTCGGGATTGATAACCTAGCTGCAGCAATTGGCGAGGAACGTGACACGATAGAGGATGTCTTAGAGCCTTACCTCATTCAGCAAGGTTATCTACAGAGAACGTCTCGCGGTCGTGTAGCAACTCGGCAAGCTTATGAGCACTTTGGTTTAACCCCACCTAGTGGCAGTGCTAGCCTAGACCTCTAAACTCATTAACTCAGCGTTACCTTAGCAAACTTACGCTTACCAACCTGCACAACATAGGTTCCAGCCTCAATTTTGGCTTGTTTATCTGTTAGGGTAGCACCATCAATCTTTACACCACTTTGCTCAACATTACGCATCGCTTCTGATGTAGATGGTGCTAAGCCGGCAGCCTTGAGGAGGCTGGCAATTCCCATGGGGGCTCCAGAGAGATTTACTTCTGGGATGTCATCAGGGACACCGCCTTTAGCACGGTGATTAAAGTCTTCTAAGGCTTTTTCTGCCGCAGCCTGAGAATGAAAGCGCGCAACGATTTCTTGCGCAAGCAATACTTTGCAGTCTTTTGGATTTCGTCCAGCAGCAACTTCTTGCTTCATCAAATCAATTTCTGACATTGGGCGGAATGACAGCAATGTGAAGTAATCCCACATCAAATCATCTGAGATGCTTAAGAGCTTGCCAAACATATCTCCAGCGGGCTCACTAATACCGATATAATTCCCTTTGGACTTACTCATCTTCTCAACGCCATCCAAACCAACCAAGAGCGGCATAGTCAAAATACATTGAGGCTCTTGGCCATATTCACGCTGCAGTTCACGACCAACCAAGAGATTAAATTTTTGATCAGTACCACCAAGCTCTAAATCGCTCTTCAGAGCAACCGAGTCATAGCCCTGCATCAAAGGATATAAGAACTCATGAATAGAAATCGGTACACCATTACGATAGCGTTTCGTAAAGTCATCGCGCTCTAACATACGAGCAACGGTATGTTTCGCAGCCAACTGAATCATGCCGCGTGCGCCTAAGGGATCACACCATTCGCTGTTATAGCGCACTTCTGTTTTAGCTGGATCGAGCACCATGCTTGCTTGACGATAATAAGTCTCGGCATTAACAGCAATCTCTTCTGCAGTTAATGGTGGACGAGTAGCATTGCGGCCCGATGGATCGCCGATCATGCTAGTGAAGTCACCGATCAAGAAAATCACGGTATGACCTAAATCTTGCAACTGACGTAATTTATTCAGAACAACCGTATGACCTAAATGAATATCAGGAGCAGTTGGATCCAAACCC
>Ga0136644_10004558_pt1 | contig 10223 bp, 8 predicted proteins | sample C_130820_EF_Meta_FD_94780 | JGI IMG/M metagenome (GOLD analysis project Ga0136644, IMG submission 94780) | Freshwater microbial communities from Lake Croche, Canada to study carbon cycling - C_130820_EF_MetaG (v2) (version 2) | ecosystem: Environmental > Aquatic > Freshwater > Lake | place: Lake...
AACGCCTCCAGTTACATTTGCTGTTATGATTTTTATACCGTCTTTTGTCATTGCAATAGACCATGGTTGTCCAGTAGTTCCTGTAGGTAATCCAATTGTTCCATCGATTTTTGACCAGGTAGATCCAGAATCCGTTGACCGATAAAGTCCTGTGGTAGAACCAATATATATAGTTGTTGCAGTTGAATTGATTGCACAACCATATGTAGATACAAATGAACCCGATGGATTTGAGGATGTCCATGTCCATGAAGTCGTATATTTACCAATAAATACAGATTTTGTATTTGGACTCGCAGCTGGAGATGTAATTACTACTGTTTTTCCATCGTCCGAAATACAAGCACACGTAGTGTAATATTTGGAATTATTAGAATCTGCTGATGTAAAAGATACTCCATAATCAGATGAATAATACATTGTTACTACATTCGTAGTATTTGTAAATACTGCAACATATTGTCCAGAAGATGATATCGTAGGACTTCTCCAATTAATTGAAGTTGTAGGTAATCCACTTGGTTGTAAAAATGTTTTTCCATAATTATTTGAAACAAATACTTTTCCTTTACTACTTTCAAGGTAAGTATCAAATGCGACTAATACTATGTATTGACCAGTAGCACTCATTGCTTGTTGATATGGAGACCATTCTTGTGGAGTACTTGGTAATCCAAAACTATTTCCAAAACCATTCGCTACTTGTATAGTCGTTAATCGATTCCATGTGATTCCATAATCAGTAGATATTTTCGTAGTTAGTGTGGAAGATGATATTGCTGTTTTTCCATCGGATGATAAGGATATACCTTTATAATTATTTGAAGAATCAACTGAATCTATATTTGTCCATGTGTTATTACTATTAATTAGAGTTGACATATTATTCTAATATATGTTTACTATATATTTTCATTCCATTTATCAATCGCGTTTTATTCTAAATAACAAATACTAAATAAACAAAATATTATATATAATAAAATGAATTATATAAATGACTTTCAAAAAAAAATCCGTAGTTTACCAAATGAAATCCAATATATTATTCTTTCCTATACATATTGTCCACAACCAACACTCTTATTAGAAGATATCCAAAATTATTCCGAAACAAAAGAATATCTTTATGAAATGATCGAAGAAGTAGAGAGCCGAAATGAATATTATTTTGCATCAGCCAAAGATGAAATACATAATGAAATATGTAATTTTATATATTATTATTTATGCGATGGTACAATACAAATGGTCAATATGTACTTTTGGCGACGGTATTTTATGTACAGAATAAATAATTCTCAAAATATTTCAAATAATGTATTAGATAAATTATCGAATTATAATATCGATTCCCAAATAAATTTTATATGGGGACTTTTAGTGAAAGAAGAGAGATATGCATTTTTAGATTTCTATACCAGTGATCTTGGAATTGATCTTGATGAAGAGGAAGAGGAAGAGGAAGACTACGACTTTTAAGGGTTTTACACCTTTTTACATCTTTTAATTTAATTAGGTAACTGTACTGCGAAGCGTCTTTTCACCGATAAATCGCCGATTATCAATATATAATCGGCGTTTCACTTCGTAGTAAAGGTGAAAAGGTGTAAAAATATATAAAATTGAAATTCTTTTTATATATTTATGAATCTTACAATATACCCCAAAATCAATACCTATCAAGTAAAATGAACTCTGAATCTGAATGCCCTATCTGTATGGATGTTGTTGGTAATATTAACTGTATTACTACAGATTGTGGCCATATCTTCCATGCAAATTGTCTTATGAAAAATATCGATAGAAATGGATTTAGATGTCCATGTTGTCGTTCGCAAATGGTCGAAGAACGTGAAGAATCAGACTCTGATGAATCTGAATATGATTCAGATAATGAGTCTGAATCATGGATCGAAGAAGCGGATGACGAATATGCATTACGTGGGCTCAGATTCTTTACGAATTTACTGGAAGGCCATGAACATGATCAGCTGGATATTGTCGAGGAGTTCCAATACGAAGATTCGGAATCAGAAGAAGATGAAGAAAGACAACTTCCATCGATCGAATTCGTAGCAGGGAAATTAAGAGAACAAGGGGTTACATTCGAACAACTCATTGCGTGGACACTCATTGATCATACAAAGTATGTTTTAGAACAATCTGACAACGACGAAAAAATGCTAGAATTAGAGAATTATTCTGGAGATATATATGGAAAATTTAAAACAATCATTCATGATTTCAATATGGACCAAGTTGATTAAAAACCAAAAATATGAAAAATAAAAAAAACAAAAATAGATAACCGTAAGGTATCTTTTTTTAGTCAACACTATCATATTCACTATCCTCTTCTAAAACAGGTGTATTTTGATCTCTTGTTACAATAATTCTGATTTCATCATCATCGAATATATCTTCATGATCTTCATCATCTTGATCTTCATGATCTTCATGATCTTCTTCATTTATTTCTGCCGGTTCTTCTAATTCACTACCATGTGGTTGGTCATCATATTCGGTATCATCGGATTCGGCATCCTCTCCTATAGTAGGAACTGGCTGAGAAAAAAACTTTATTTTTTTTAGTTCTCGGATTTCTCTCACCATTTTCGAAATAATATCCGAAAAACACGATAAATGTGATTCTTCATAAACCGATCCGTTTAATAATTGAAACGCAATATGTTTATCATTAAAATCGACGATCCATTTCATACGCCCATTTGTATTCTCTCTTTTTGAAACTTTTCTTCCAAAAAATCGATTATATTTTACAAACTGTAAGAGAGAATATCGTAAAATAATCGATAATTGTCTAGAATACGACCGTTTTAATGAATATTTCACTTTATAATATAATTCTATATAGGGCCGCATGATTGCTAATAATCTATCCTCAGGGAATTCTTTATTAATATGTATACAAAAAATCCGATTCTCTCTAAAAATATCATGTACTATCATACGTATTTCCCCCTGTAAATAATTACCGATATTTTTCACATAGGATTTCAGATACTCTTCGCGAATTTCTTCATCGGAATTCATTAAAAAATCGTATAAATGGAAATCTAAGAGAAAATATCGGTGAAATAATTCGGGGATTTTGAGAGAAGATGAAAAACGAATCGCGAAATAAATATTATAAAGCGCCGATTTATTAAATGGGATATTCGTATATGGATTTTTACATGGGATGGGTTCACTGAAAAAATGTACCGAATTTGATAATCCTGAAATAATAATTTTCATGACTTCTCTCAATAAAAAACAATAACGAGTATTGTTTTGGAAAATAGTAATTGAGAGACGCGGATTCTCAGGTATAGGATCCCCGCATAAATCCGTCGTATTATAAATCCGTGATTTCTTATATCGATATAGATAGATAAATCGCCGAATTCCATTGATTCCTTTTTGAAAAATAAATAGTATTTTCAATATTTCAGATTTTTGCGACTCTTTTAAAAAGATATTAGAGAGAATAGAATTCATAAATTCATATTTTTTCGCGAAGGGGGCATAAAATATAGGGGGTTTTTTATCCGAATCTATATCAAAAATACTGTTTTCGAAAAAGGGCGAAATATATGAATAATAAAAGACGATATTCTCAGAAGATATTGTTTTGGAAATAATCGATAGTATAATTTTTTTATAGGGGGGTTCTTTAAATAATTGATTTAGAGAGAATAATCCCGCCATAATATTATTATAAAATATAAAATATTCTTTATTTGATATTTTTATTTGTATTCTTTATTTTAATTTTTATGTGTTTTATTTTTCCATGTTTTACCACCCTTTTTCCAGAAGATTCCATAACAGATACTGGTTCTATTTTTTCTAATAAAATCGGGTTTTGTTTTGTTTTTTAGACTTTCTAGGAGGTATTACTTTATTTATTGGATTATTAAATTTCTAAAAATATAAAAATCTCTCAAATACTAATAAACAATTCATAGTATATTTATTAAATAGTATTAATAAAAATAATGGATTTTCTTAAACAAATCTTCCAATCAAATCCCTCTATTATAAAAATCGGATTCGAGGATATAAAGTCCGCGATTATCTCCCTATCGAATATTTTATTAAATTCATCTGCAGAATATCTTATCATCAATACCATGCCGATAAATTTCCAAAACTGTTTAATAAAGGGTACAATTAATGCCTTAGCAGAAGAATCAATAATCAATAGTGTTTTAGATAAATACGAAATGAAACGGACGAAAGTCATACTCTATGGACTAAATTCGACAGATGAAACAGTCGATAAAAAGGCAGCGCAATTAAATTCCCTAGGATTTTCCGAAATATATATTTATTCCGGTGGAATGTTTGAATGGCTACTTTTACAGGAACTCTATTGTCAATCCGAATTTCCTACTACTTCTTCTATAAAAACAGCGGATATTATAAAATATCGGCCACCGAAGAGACTCGGTACATTAATGATAGGAAACTGAGATTATACAGTAGAACCTTGAAACAAGTATTCTAGTCGCATCTTTGATCGTATATGAGAACTCAAATCTTCTGGATGAAGCGTACTTGTATTTATTGTTGGATAAATGAAATACGGCCATTTGTAGACATATGTTCTTAGAACTTTATATAGATAATGGTCAGCCTCGTGAGTATGATAATCGCGTAAAGTATATTTTCCAGAGACAGGATTATACATTTCCGTCATTAGTTTCTGTGCAGCCTTTTTATTAATAATATAAGCGCCCATAGAAGCAATTCCACCATAGCGATTACGCTGATAGTTATTTAGGGTATAATCCGATTTTAGAGTTCCCCCTGTAATATAACAGAGTTGGATAATTTCCCAATCCGCAGGCGCTTGATCGATAACCATTCTGAGAGATTTTCGCCAGAGACGTTTAAATTCGAGTGTCATATCATCTTCTAAAATAAGGGCATTTTCATATATGGACGATTCAGAGAATTTTCGGATAGCTGTTAAATGGGATAATAAGCAAGCATATTCGAGTTTCGTATTTCGTTTCGTATTTAGGATAAGTTTATCATATATTTGTTCTGAAGGATCTTTACCATCAACTGCATTGATTCTTTCGATCGGTTTTCCTAGGAAAATAGGGTCTTGAAACATCTTTTCAATAGTATCTCGCCTGTCTTTAGAACGATCTAAATTAATATAATAAATCGCATCGATTCCATCGAGAAAGTCGATTGTATTCAATAGATCCCATGATTCAAAACCATATAATTTATAATAGGATAAAACAATAATAAGCGTAAGAATACCTGCTCCTATATGTAAAATCGCATAAAACAATATTAATAAAATTGCGACGAGCTTTCCTAAACCGGTATTACTATAGCTTATAAAAACGTCTTTATTTATATTGAAAAATACTAGTAAAAATATAGATATGACTATTAATAAATAGAATAAATTAAAATTCATATACATATTTTTATGATATTTTTTTTGGAAAAATATTATATTTTGGAGAGATTTTGGGGTTTTATATGATATTTTTTATAGTGATATTATAGATATGGCGGAAACGACTCCGAATGATGATATAAAAAGGTTAACAGATATATTTATTACAGAATTAAATGAGGACATATTTACAGAAGCGATTAATGATATTAGTATATTCAAGCAATTTGAACATAGAACTGAAGGAGAAACAAAAACAAATATCGAAAGATTACAAACAGAAGCCAAAACCTATGAAAATACCAATGTAGATAAATATGATATATTAAAACGGAAGTTTTATAATTTTGAACAATCAATCATTAATTTTAGAAAAAAAATGAGAGATCAAGGAAAAACGAGTGAAATTGATTCATCAAAATTTATTGAAAAATTAAAAGAAATTAAAAAAAGATTTGATTTTCTAAAAGATGCTATATCTGAATATAGAGTGATAGATACAAAAATGATTAATTATGATAGAAAAATGGATGAATTCAAAAGTGTCCTAGACGAATTATTAAAGAAATATAAAATCGTCGATACTTCTCGATTTATATCCGATTTAACCGATTCATTAAAACAATCTCTCAGACAAAATGAAATTGAAACAATCCGATTTGTTAAATCTCTAAAAGATGCATTACAACAATCGATGAATGGAGACCAAGTCGATTCTTCGAAATTCGTAGGATTATTTAAAACCGCATTAGAAAGTTCGATAAAATCAACAGCACAACTAAGTATGCAAACATCCGGATTTGTGAATTCTCTCACTAGTGCAATACAGTCGTCTTTAAACCCAAACGAAATAACAACTACCGATTTCGTTTCTTCTTTAACTAGCGCATTATCAACATCTATTCATAAAACATCAAAAGAATCAATTGAAACTTCTACTTTTGTAAGTAATCTAAAAACAGCAATTCAAGATTCGATTACTACTAAAAAATTAGATACATCGAAATTTGTGGATTTGTTAACAAAGCAAATTCAAGGGTCATTCACTACCGATAAAATCAATACTTCGAAATTCGTAGTTTCATTGACTGATGGAATCCAAAAGGCAATAAAAGGAAAACAAATAAATACAGAGGGTTTTGTAAATAAACTAACAGATTCGATTCAATCTGCAATAAAAGCAAAAGAAATAAATACGAGTGGATTTGTCTCTGAATTAACTAAAGCTATCAAGGGATCTATTGGTACTAAAAAAATAGATACAACCAATTTTGTAAATAATCTGAAGACAGCGATTCAATCGTCTATCACTTCTAAAAAAATAGATACTATTCCATTTGTCACTTCTTTAACGAAACAATTAAATAGTGCAATCAAAGGTAATGTTATTGATACAACCGATTTTGTAACTAGTTTAACAACCGCATTACAGAAATCGATAAAATCAAAACCTATAAATACCGTAGGATTCGTAGATTCTCTCACAACGGCTTTAACAAAATCAATACGTACAAAAGAAATCGATACGACAAAATTTGTGACTAGCTTAACAGGTGCTTTACAGAATTCGATAAGGAAAAAAGAAATAGATACAAAACAATTTGTAAGTAAACTGGCTAACGGAATACAAGCGGTGATTAATAAAGCGAATCCTAGTTTAGCTTCTAGAGTGAGCTCTGGTATTAGTAGTATTAGTAAATTTGGGAAATATATAAATCCTGTTAATCTTTTTACACGGAAACAAACGGTAGCACAAGGACAAATTCGTCTAGCTCCACAAGTAGTAAAAATCCCTACAATAAAAGAAATAAAAAGTAACGAGAATAGTATTACTGTAAATGGTAGTTTAAAGGGGTTTAAAGGTTTTGATAAAATAGAAATAGGTCGTCAGACATACGGTCGTGGAGATACAGTACAAATAGATAGAAACACATATACTATAGTTGGGTTTGAGAAGGTTAGTTTTCTTGGTGGTAGACGCACTTTGAAAAAGGGTATGAAAAAAGGTGGATTATTCGATTCAAAAGTGAAAATTATATTGGATAGAACCATCCCGCGAGCATATCCGAAAGGAACAGAAATTAGTATTATACCAACTCGTGATAGTAGACTACAACGTGATGATATATCCGAAGCTTCTAGTCGTGACGATTTACCACGTGCAGTAATACCAGGATTTACAAGAGGAAGAGTAAACAGTAATGGATCTGAATTAAGTAGTTTGAGATATTTTCCTGGGAGAGATGGGCAGGATAGATATCGGCAGGATAGATATCGGCAGGATAGATATCGGCAGGATGATGATACATCATCAACAGTTTCTTCTCTAACAGACCAAGAATATACTGATAGAGCAGGTAGAGGTAGTATACAACAACCTCCTCGAGGAAATATAATATCCACTGGTGTAAACCAAATTGGATCTGTCGGACAACAAAATCCACCAGATATATCATCTAGGATAGATGCACAGGATGAAAAAATACGAATTCTACAACAGCAAATTGATACGTTAAGAGGGACTTCTGCTTCTTCAACTAGTAATATTAATCCTCAACAAATATCAGCAACAATCAAAAGTATTGATGACGTTTTAAGCAATACAAAAGACATTGAAATACAAATAGATGGTAAATCAGAATATTATGATAGATTTGGTAACTTACAAGGTTCTTCTACAAATCCTACTGTAATTTCTTCGGTGAATTCTGCTGTTGTTGAGGGAGTCAAAACTGTACCAGAAGCGCTATCATTTTTAGATATGACGATGGGAGAGATTGGAGAGTTTATCCAAAAATTCATTGAAAAGATAAAAGATCCAAAGGTATCGCAAAAAGTGATTGAAATATTCCAAATTTTAGATAGAAATATAGATAAATTAAAAGATTCGGAACACTATGAGACTCTTGCTCAAATAATTAAAACGATTTTAGAAAAAATATTAGGACATAATGAATTTGATGGAAGTGATTATGGTGATGAGGAAAGTGATGATTATCAGGAAAGTCAGGAAATAATGACTAACAGAACCCTCGGTATTAATCCAAAAAATCCTAATTCTACAAAAGAATTTGTAGAGAATTTAACAGCTTATTTACAAGAATCATTGGATGCATCAAAATCGTTTCCAGATAAATTAGCAGAAAAATTAGAAGAAGTATTCAGAAGTAGAGGAATTTTGGAAGAATAAGAAATAAGATAAATATTTATTCAATAAATATTTATTTGAGAGAATGGATTATATTTACTTGATATCACTATTTAAAAATGTATAGTATAAAAATTAACGTCTGCGGGAAGCGCGTTTACGTCTAGACATACGTTTTTTATTACGACGACGGCGAGTACCACCAATACCTAAAACACCTACAACAGGAAGAGCGTCATATGCTCTTCTAACTGCTACTCCTGCATCACCTTTGTTTGTGTCTGACTGATCTATCTTATCGAGTGATTCACTAAGATCTACAACTTGTTGTCGAAAATGCTCTTTATCTGTATCATTTGCAGCTGAATCAATTTGGGTTTTAAGTTCATCTGCTTGTTTTTTTATCTCTTCACTATTTAGAATTATTCCAACAACAACAGGACTATTAGTAGAAGGAGGAGGAACACCAGGATTAGTAGAAGGATTAGTAGAAGCAGGAACATCAGACTTTTTACCTTTAAAAAAACCAGTTAAATTTTCAAAGACTGTCTTCATCTTATTATCAACTTTTTTAATAGCAGCAATTTTGGATTTTGCTAATGCTGCTTTAGCTTCATCCATACTCGGATCAGTTTCTAATCCACCTTCAGTAAATTTTAAAATTAAATCAGGTTGATTATTATAAGAAAGTTCTTTTAATGTAAGTGTACCATTTTCTGAAGTCGCTTTAATAGTTACTTCTTCGTCACTCATTTATATAATATATATAATATAAATATATTATTCATAAAATTGATAGCAAATTCAATAATTTCATCTCTCAAATATACAAAAAAATGTCTAAAGATACAATTTTAATTTTCGATACAGAAACTACAGGACTCCTTCCTAAACGTCCATCCGATACTATCCCCTATATTACCCAACTCAGTTTTATAGTCTATGATACAAAACTAGAAACAATTCGGTCTTCCTTTAATTCCTATATTCGACTTCCACCCGAAATCAAAATCCCACAAATCGTAACTGAAATCACAGGAATTACAAACGAAATTTGCGAAGAAAAAGGCATCCATATTCAAGAGGCTCTTGGTATCCTCTTCCATGCTTCCACCCTATGCGATTTTATTGTCGCACATAATATCACTTTTGATATAGCCATAGTAAACTATGAAATCCAACGAAATCTTGGATCTCTAAAACACTATCCAAATATCCAAGATATGTTTCATCCAGATAGACTGGCCTATTATAATATCAATCTCGATTGCACTATGCGTATGACAATTGAGGATTGTGCTCTCATTCGAACAACTGATAAAAAATATACCTATAAGAAATTTCCTAAACTTAGTGAAACGTATGAGTTCACCTTTAAGAAACCAGCGCCTGCGAATCTTCATAATTCAATCATCGATGTTATCGTATGTTTACGCTGTTATTTAAAGATAAAATATAAAAGAGATATTACAGATGAAGTATTTACTAGTTGGATAACGCGATTTATTTGAACCCTATACAAGAATGGTTTAATAATAAAAAAAACCCGTACAAAATTAGTCGGTGTTAAAAAAACCCCGTACAAAATTAGTCGGTGTTAAAGAAAAACCCCATACAAAATTAGTCGGTGTTAAAGAAAAACCC
>Ga0136644_10004560_pt1 | contig 10222 bp, 18 predicted proteins | sample C_130820_EF_Meta_FD_94780 | JGI IMG/M metagenome (GOLD analysis project Ga0136644, IMG submission 94780) | Freshwater microbial communities from Lake Croche, Canada to study carbon cycling - C_130820_EF_MetaG (v2) (version 2) | ecosystem: Environmental > Aquatic > Freshwater > Lake | place...
CTTCTGGGTTTGCTGCTCATACAGAAGGATGGTTTACAACGGCATGGGGAACTGCTTCACACGCTGAAGGAGGCTTAACACAGGCAATTGGTGCCTATACACATTCGGAAGGTTGGGCCACATCAGCTCTAGGTGATTATTCACATGCAGAAGGCTTCAAGACCATAGCTTATTTGAACGCACCCTATGCACACGTTGAAGGATACTTCAATGAAGCGTCTGGTGTAGCAGCTCATTCACAAGGATATCGTACTTCAGCCTATGGTTTTGCCACTCACACTGAAGGTCTTAGCACAATGGCATTGGGCAATGCTGCACATGCTCAAGGACTTCTAAGTAGAGCATATGGAGATAACTCACACGCTGAAGGTCAGTTCTCTTATGCACTAGGAAGAACATCACATGCTGCCGGATTATCTGCTAAAGCTAATCACGACTTAACATGGATTTGGGCTGGTGATTCAACTACACGATTTGCAATCAGCACTACAAGAACTGATCAATTCTTAGTATCAGCTCGTCAAGGTGTTTACATACCGGGCTATGTAGGCATTGGAGTGGATCCTGCTGATTGGGCTGCAGTCAATCCTCCATTCCCCATATTGACTGTTAAAGGACTACTGAGCTCCACATCCAGCAATGTTAGTATTCTAACAGCAAACAACGTCACAATTACTGGCAGCATATCTTCAGCAGCATTGTATCAAGGAGATGGCAGCTTATTAAGACAAGTAACTGCAACTGATTACTCTGTAACATATAACAAATTAAGGTACGATACAATTCAAGCTGCCCCTGCAGTATGGAACATTAATACGAATGATGAATTCTTATTAAATCAAACCAGCAATACAATAACCAACAAAACTAGAGTACAATACTTAACATCTGGCTTCTTGTACGCACCAACAGTTGTCAAGGCTTGGGCATACTTTACCATAGCAGCAGGCATAGCCACACTAATAAACAGTTACAATGTAACTTCAATCACAAGAACTGCTGCTGGTAGATATTATGTCTCTGTACCCACGGCAGGGCTACCCAATGGCTTCAATTCAACGGTATTGGCCACTGCAGTACAACAACCAAATGGAGCTTATTTTGGCACTCTACCTGTATATGTAAATGCATACATGGATCAAGTTAATAACAGTCCATACAATGCTGCAATTGTGGTGTTCGATACCACAAGTACAAATGCAGATCCAAACGCTGTATATGTTGCAATATATTAATAAATAATTTTATGCAAATAATTGTATTAAAGAATGACGACAACAGTGTTAGCACCATAACACCAGGCACAGTAGTCAATGGCATAGAAGATTTGGTAAAAACTTTACCTGCCAAGAGTGTGTATTCTATTGTAGAATCAGAAGATATTGTTGCCTTAGATCACGATGGTTTTATTGAGGCTAGAGTTTATTCTGATGAGTATCCACATGTTGAGGTTGACCTAACGAGAGCAAAGAACATATGGAAAGATAAAATTAGAAAAGCAAGAAAACCAATACTGGAACAGCTCGATGTACAATATATGAGGGCATTAGAGGATTCAGATGCATCTGCTCTAAAGTCTATCAAAGCAAAAAAACAAGAGCTAAGAGATATAACTAGCCATAAAGATCTTACATCCGCCAAAACACTACAGAAGATAAGAAGCTTTTGGCCTTCTGTATTAAGTGCTGATTAATTTCTTTATAATATCAGATCCTTGCTGCAACAAAGCATCATCTTCTACTTCCACCCTATCAACTGGTTTATTGCTCCACCTGTAACCCGTCTTAGAGAGCTCAACTTCCATAACTCTATCAGTTGGACCAAAGCGATTCTTTTCCCAACCAAACACTCGCATGGAGGGAACTTCTTCATGAATGCTAATGTTGATAAGAGCATCAGCAGCATGAAGCAATGTTGTGGTGCCTTTGTAAGATCCTTGCTTCGTAATATGGCACAAAGCAATAATGGCACACTTAGTCTTCTTGGCAGCTTCACAAAGTTTTTCAATGCAATAATGTTCTTTTTTACGAGTATTCATATGCTTACGCACTGTTAAAGACTGAAAGCTATCAATGATAATAACATCCAGTGAAGCCATTTTCGCAATTAAATTATCCAGATCTGGCTGCACAGCAATAGGCACACTCTTCACTTGCAACCTCTTGCATGTGAATGCCAGCTGTTCAATGGACTCTTCACCAGAAGCATATGCAACACGGTAATTTTTGCTCATTGATTCCGCAAGCTGAAGACAGAAAGTACTCTTACCTGATCCGGCCCCTGCAGCCAAGATATAAACACCACCACGGAGCAGTCCGCTCTTTGGATCGGTATCGCAACCCAGGAAGTCGTCAATATCTTTCACCTCTGTACGCATCCGATCAAAATAAATGCTCGGAATAACAACTTTGCTTGCTGGTATGAACTCTGTACTTTTATAGCTTAATTTCATACTCATAGTATAGTGGAAACGAAAAAGTGTGCAATATTTTTCTTTGCCTCCGGTGGGATTCGAACCCACATTGCGCCCAAATCTAGAGCTTCACGGTTATAAGCCGTGGGTCTTAACCAGTTAGACGACAGAGGCTCAAGCCTCTACCGTATTCGATCTTGTGTATTTAATTCCTTGACCAGAGCCAAAAGCTTATCAAAATCTTGTTCCAGTGACAACAACCTTGATTCCAATTCGGTCACCCTAGAGTCATATTGTGATGTCAAAGCAGTATCACCAGGTAAAGTAGTTGTAAAGGTGTTGTTCATCTTTCAGTTCTTAATATAAAGGAAACATAATAAAGTGCAAGAAATAAAAACACCCCCATGAAGATCAGCACACCAATTACATTCTCTTTAACTCGATGCCGCTTGTGGTTCGCCATGTAGCGCTCTGCAGCATCAACACCAATGTAGTCGTGCTTCATTTAAATTAGTTTGGCTATAACTCTCTATAATGCAAGTTGATTTTTTAGTATTTAGAGCATATAATAAACTGATGCATTCGCAACTATCGCAGAAACAGATTGAAGAATTAAAGCGAAAAGGCAAGCTTCGAGATACAATTGAAATATGGGTAGACAAGCACAATCATAAGCTTGAATTGCTCCGAACACTAACAAGCTTCATTGCTGCATTATGTTCTTCAATTGTGCTCTTGAAGCTATTCAAAATAATATAATGCAAGCCATAGCTGTTACTGGTGGATTGGGGTTCATAGGTTCACACTTCATTGAGCTACTTCTATCTCAAACTGATGCCACTATTCATTGCCTTGATAAGGAGACCTATGCCGCAGACTTAAAATTTAAAGAGTCATTATCAAACAACACAAGAGTACATTTTCATAAGATAGACATTTCTAAAAAAGAAGACATAATAGCTGTAGAGCCACTAATCAAGGATTGTACACATGTAGTGCATTTTGCAGCTGAGTCTCATGTGGATAACAGCATCCATGGACCTGAGTCTTTTGTTTTAACTAATGTCATAGGGACGTTTAACATGCTAGAGTTTGCCAAGAGAAACAGCACCAAGCGCTTTGTGCATGTGAGTACTGATGAAGTCTATGGCGCCATAGAAAGCATGGACCATGTCGCAGAACAAATTTTCCGCGAGACTACATTGCTTGATCCTAGCTCTGTATATTCTTCTACTAAAGCTGCCTCTGATCTCATAGTTAAAAGTTACTATAAGACCTACAAGCTAGATGTGTGCATTACAAGATGTTGTAACAACTACGGACCCAGACAGAACAAAGAAAAATTATTACCCAAAGTAATTCTCAATGCCTTGTCTGATGTGTCTATTCCTGTGTACGGGGAGGGTAAGAACATTAGAGAATGGATACATGTCACTGATCATTGCAAGGGCATATTAAAAGTGTTGAAAGAAGGGACCACTGGAGAAATTTATAATATTGGCTCTGGTACAATTATTAATAATATCGATTTAGTAAAGCTGGTTTTACAGAAGCTTAATAAACCACACAGTTTAATTACATTCGTAGAAGATAGAAAAGGCCATGACTTCATGTACATGATAAACTCTGATAAAATACAGAATGCATTGAACTGGCAAGCAGAATTTAATTTTGAGAATGGCTTAGATGTGACCATTGATTATTATCGGAGCATTGTATAATACATTAATGAGCGATCAGATTATTTTTTTAAGTGATGATAAGATCTTCTATACTCTTGAGGGTGAGGGAGAGTATGTTGGACAGCCATCTGTTTTCATGCGATTGTCCATGTGCAATTTAACTTGCAAAGGTTTTGCTTCAGCAGATTCACCCAACGGTTGTGATAGCTTCATAAGCTGGTCCATAAAAAATAGAATGTCTTTTGAGGATGTGTTCCAATATATGGCCCAACATGATTATGTTCGTAATCTCAAGGATGGTGCCATTTGGAAAATAACTGGAGGGGAGCCACTCATTCAGCAGAATAAGTTACTAGAACTAGTTGAAGCGTTTAAGACCAGACATGGATTTGTTCCAAAGATAGATTTCGAAACTAATGCAACCATATTGCCTGCTGCTGAATGGAGAGAAAAATATAATGCAACATTTACTACATCTCCCAAGCTAAGCAACAATGGTGATCCTGAGGAGAAGAGATATAAGCCTGAGGTGATAAAATGGCATGCTCAGAACGGTTCAGGCTTCAAGTTTGTGGTGAGCGGTGAAAATGAAGTTAAGGAAATCATAGAAAAATATATTAACAGTTGCAACGTACCTGCAAATAGAATATGGTTGATGCCATGTTGTGGTAGCAGAGAAGAACATACACACAAGTGTGCTGATGTGGCAGAAATTTGCAAGAAATACAACTTTAAGTTTAGCCCTAGATTACACCTGGTAATATGGGACAAGGCTCTTAAAGTTTAGTCTTTTCGAGTTCTAACAACTCTCGTATGGCATCTTCAATGCCTACAGCTTTTATTTGATTTTGGCTAGAAGCTTCTTGACGCTTTGGCTCAACACTTGAAATAATTTGAGCGATTTTTGCGTAGACTTCGCCTTCTTTGTTTTTTTGGTTTTCATCTTTGGTAAATTGTACTCTATTAAAGTAGGTGTTCAAAGGCTGTTTTTGCCATGCTAATTATCTTGATGGCATCATGTGGGCTGTGTTTCTTTTTATGTAGCAAGTAATCCCAAACAAAAAGAGCATCACCATGCAATGAATTGTTTCTCTCAGTCTCTTCTTCTTCTGCCTCTGCCTTGCCTTTGGCAATAGATTTGGCAATAATTTTGTGTTTGTTAGCCAGATACTTAGCAATTTTTCTATCTTTTTGCGTCACAGCAGCACCATCATGAGCTGGATCAGTAGCTGCAATCTTATTAGGATCAGTTTCAGTACTTTCAACGACAACCTTCTTGCTTTCCAGAGATTTTGCATAGCCTTCGTATATGGCTTTAATGTCACGTGTCATACGTATTATTTATACGTATGCGACTGAAAATATTACTTTTCTACTACAGCGTCTTTGGGTGCGTATGTCTCCAGAGGTAAATTAGCACCAATGTATCCAGTTTGGATTACTTGTTTACTCTTTGCGTCTGAAGTATATATACCGTAGCCGCCACATGGAAGTTTTTTTAAAATAGGTTTTTCTTGACTCATAGGTATATTTTATATTATGCTAAATTTTTTCAACTAATATAAAATTCGGACTAAATAACATTATGAAGCATATGTCGTTCAATATTACTGGTAATGATATTGCCAAGGGTGAGCTTGCCGATCCAAACAATTGTGCAATTGCCCGTGCCATGCACCGCAATAAAAGGGTAAAGTCCGTGAAAGTTTTTCACGACACTTGCCACATTCAGGTAATAGAAAAAAATAAAGTTAAATCTTATAGAGCACAAATGCCCATTGAAGCTCGTGCGTTTGTACGCAGGTTCGATCAAGGGCTAGCTGTTGCTCCTTTTCATCTGACAGTTGATTTGATCAACGTTAGTAGGAAAGCCTGCCTCGCAGGTATTTGAAATAACTCACATGTTGGTTGACAGGCGTTCGCCAGACCAATATTACTGTATAAACACCTGTTTTCCAAATTTTTCTTGCAACCGTTTGCTACTTTTTTCTGAATTTCCTAACGACCCACCCAATCCCACAACATTAAATGTTTCAAAAAATGAATGATTTGTTGTGAAGCGAGCAATATCATTATGCAGACTGTTGAATCTTATTGCATGTTCTAGATCATAAGCACGAATAATATTAGCATCAAGAATTTCTTTGTTATATATTGCAGTACATAGTAGCTCTAGATTACAAATAAAAGGTGAATTGTCCATGGCAAACAATGGTGGTGTATTATGGAAGTCTGCTGCACGAGATTCATACAACAATAAATCGTCATTTATTTTTCTAATCTTTCTCTCTTGGACCGGCTTAAAGTCAGTATATTTGAAGAAAAGATTCACATGTGATAAATTATTATTTTTATAATATTCAATCAAATTAAAAAACAAATCTTCCCTGCCAACAAAAAAATCATCATCCTGTATCCACACAACATCGGTAACTCCTTGTTCCTTCAAATACAATAGATTTCTTTTCACGGTCTCCTTGAACAGCATATCGTTATAACAAAAAGACTGTGTCTTGGGAATTACTTCTTTAATTTTACTGGCAATACTCTTAGCTTTGGTCAGTTCAACATTATGAAATGTGTATAAATGCACATCCATGCTTTGTCTAAACTTAACTTGTGTGGTATCTTGAAGTTGGTAATTTATTAAAAATGAACGATCCTTACCGTCACTATCTGGTGACCATTCACCTTTTCTATCATAGGTCTGCGTAATGCTTCCAAACTTTTTCACGCATCACCAAAATCTATTGTCAAGCCATACTTATCGGCAAAATACTTGCTAATTTTACTTATGAGATCATCATACACTTTCTTGTCCCTCTCATAACGTGCTTGCAATTCCATAAACTTCCGAGCAATTGTATCCAATCTTTCATCTATATCAGAGGCGTATTTATAATTCTCTTCTGCATCCTGGTAATCTTTATCAAGACGATCACACTCACTGCCATAAAATTGAAACTGCTTATCCATCATATCCAATTGATCAAAATAATATTGCGTTTCTGGTGTCACCTGCTTCATAATGCTATGGATATCTATAGATTTTTTTGCCTTTTTTCTTTTCATAGTTTCTAATTTCTTTACCTTGTACAGAAGCCCAATTAATACCGTCAAAATTTTTCTTAAATTTTTCGCTAAAACAACTCCTTGGTTTGGATCCTTTGCCTGCCATAATAATATTCTACTATTGCCTGTAAGAAAGTCAACTGGTTTTAATATTTCTCGCACCTGACAGGACTCGAACCTGTGGCCAGCGGTTTAGAAAACCGCTGCTCTATCCAGCTGAGCTACAGGTGCAATAAGATTAGGGTTTTGCTTTGAGGTTGACCCTAAACCTCACTTGTTTCGGGGACTCACGTTTTGCGCTTTGTCCTACCACCAGTCCTAACGCGTCTCTCGCTAGGAACATTCGTAAAAATTTTATAAGCGCCAAAAAGACTAGTAATGGTGACAACAATCAAGGAGACGATAACAATTGACTTCATATTTGTATTATAATTAAAATACAAACACTTGCAAGGAATTATTTTTGAATTATGCCTCTACGTGAGTCAGGTAACCGCCTAGTACTCTGGCCTCAACCATGAAAGATTCTATGGCTTTTTGAGTTAAATCGGATGGTCTGCCAACATAATCAATGCATAAAATGCCAACAAATTTCTTCTCCAAACACCTCACAGCAAACATATGAAACCCTTTGATGTTTCTATCGGCCCAAAAAGACTTGACATTCTCGCTGCTCTCATCCACATTGGATATGCCATAATAACTACTTTCTGCAAGCTTCTTGAACACACCTGCAAACAAAGAAACAGGCACATTGGTTATTTGATTGTGTTCACTGGAAATGCCTGGTTTGCAGCTCTCAAAAGTCACACTAAATTTTTGAAATTTTTGATGCACACCGGTGGGATAAAAAGAACCTCCATTGTGAAATTGTGCCAACCACACTCTGTCCAGATTGTATTCTGATCTCAACTGTTCTATTCGATCATCCACTTGTTCATTAAAATGCAGATATTGCAATATGTCATCTTGTTTGCTTTTCTCTTTTTTATTGAAAAAATACCTGGCCCAATGCAGTGCAATGGGGCTCAATATGCCGGTGATGAAAGCAGTTAAAATCAGGGTAATATTGCTTTGAGATACCTTATCAGTCACTATATCCAACATATGCATTATTTATTTAGTCGATAAATAAATAGTTGAAACTTAACGGGATTTCTACGTTTTTTAGTAAGCAGGTAGACCGTCTTTGTTGACAACTCTCAAAGCCCATTGATCATAGATGCTTATGGATGTTAATGCAGGTGCCGCAGTATTAAACTCTGGCTGATCTATGCGAATAGTTGTAACAGCAGGAAACGTTGTGCTATTGATCTTCGTTAAGTTAACGAATGATTGATAAAAGCGTGTTTGAAAGGTATCTATAGTGTTTCTTTCGATTGCCATATGTGTATTATTTAGTGGCTGCAATAAGCTTTATTCAAGTGCTCTAACCAATAAATTTTCTGAGATTGTTGTTTCTGTTGGTCCAGCCCTTGAGAAACTTCTTCAAACTAGTTTTATTATAGGCCAGGTTTTCATAAAAAGTTTGACGTTGATCAATAACTTTATTAGCCAATTTATATGAATCCGACCTCTGCACAGAAGCCAGTGTTTTGGGTCCAATGATGCCATCTGGCTGTGTGCCTGCTGCTCTTTGAAGAAATCTATTAGATTGCTTCTGACCAGTGTTCACACAACAATCGAAATAAACACAATCTAGGGGCCATGTAAACTGCTCGCAATTGAATTTAACCCAATACTCAGTGAAGTATATGTCAGTTGCTTCATTAACAGTTAATTCCTTCATGTTAACATCTGGATGGCTTCTTTTGTCTATGCCATAATTTGTTTCACCACCTGGATCATCTGGATCATTGGTGTATCCACCTTCTGCATCCAACACAAACTTTATGGATTTTTGAAAATCGTTCATCTGTCAAAAGAATGTTCGTTGAATGTTTTGGTGCTAGCATCTTCTGCAGCCTGCATGGTTGGGGCATCTGAATATTTGGTTTTGTATTGTTCAGATGATGGAACAGGTGCACAACTGACTAGCACTGTACTCATTAGCACTAGAACTATCAATCTCATGCTATTATTTAACTAAATCTTTGGCTTTATCCCAAATGGAATCTGGTTCTTTGCCATCTTTGCGCCAACTGTTCAAAATGGCATAATACACCAGATGCTGCTGATCTATGATGTAAAGTTTGTTGCCCTTCTTGTCTGTGAACTCTTCTATTCCTGAATTGATGTCCAGATCCACTCCTTTGAAAGATTTGAATCTAATCTTGTATGTCTTGATGAGAGTATTGTAGCGCAACAAACCAAATGGTGTTATGATGCCTCTGCCATCATCCAGAAAGCCAATGAATCCTGAATTCTGCACATCATAACCAGTGGGTGTTGAAGCATCATAAGATGAAATTTCATCTTGTACTTTGTCAGGTGTGACTGTGGTGCAGCTGCACAGCAACAAACTACTCAGAGAGAATATCGCGAATTTTCTTAACATCTTTTTCCTTTATTGCTTTCTCAACTTCATCATTGAAGTTGACTTCTTTTTGCTGTTCTTGTGCCTTTTTCATTTCAGGTGTATTTTTTGCACCAAACACATTATTAATAGCACCAAACACTCCAGCAATGGCACTCAACAAAGCCTGGATGATACCGGTTGGCATTAGTCTACGTATTCGTCAGTAGCAGTCTTGCAGCCCTTGGCAATGGCATTGAGCACATCCACACCCAGCTTTGCATCACCATTTAGTTTGGCAAATTGAGCAGCATAGATATCTTTGAGAGCTACTATATATTTCGTCCAATGGGTTTTATCTTGAGGCAGATAATCTGTTAAAGCTTTTTGCAATTCATCAGGTGTGGGCGTCTTGCCATTGGTGAGACTCTCAACAATGGTAGCCACATGATTGATCATTTTGGCTTTATCAATTCTGTCTTGAGGGGAGAGTGATTGTTCCAGCACCACAGTGCAAGTGAGAGTAACTGCAGGTGCAATGTAAGGCAAAGCATTCTCCACAGCTTGACTGGATGTGGTGCCACCTGTGCTAGACCCACC
>Ga0136644_10004561_pt1 | contig 10220 bp, 10 predicted proteins | sample C_130820_EF_Meta_FD_94780 | JGI IMG/M metagenome (GOLD analysis project Ga0136644, IMG submission 94780) | Freshwater microbial communities from Lake Croche, Canada to study carbon cycling - C_130820_EF_MetaG (v2) (version 2) | ecosystem: Environmental > Aquatic > Freshwater > Lake | place...
CATAGGATGGCTCCTGGAATAACCCCGAACCGCGCGACCACGGACCCGGGGGGTTGAAAAATGTTGTGGCCCTCACTCATCGACAAACAACGATGAAACCGAGTCGGCCCGGTTGATCCGCAAAATAGTCTCGCCAAACAATTCGGCACAGCTGATGACACGGATCCTGCTGCATTGCTGGCCGTCGGCGGAGAGCGGGATGGAGTCGGTGACGACGAGTTCGTCCAAAGTGCTCGAGGCAATACGTCCGATGGCCCCACCCGACAAGACGGCATGGGTACAGTAGGCAATCACGCGTTTGGCGCCCTTTTCCTTCAAGGCATCGGCGGCCTTGGTTAGTGTCCCCGCGGTATCGACCATGTCGTCCATGATCAGGCAGGTGCGATCCTTGACCTCGCCGATCAGTTGCATCACTTCCGCGACGTTGGCTTTCGGGCGGCGTTTATCGATGATCGCAAGGTCGCATTCGAGTCGTTTGGCGATCGCCCGCGCGCGCACCACGCCACCCACATCGGGCGAAACCACAATGGGGTCGTGAAACTGGTGCTTGGCAATGTCAGCGAACAGAACCGGGGAGGCGTAAATGTTGTCGACCGGAATGTCGAAAAAGCCCTGAATCTGATCGGCGTGCAAATCCATCGTCAGGACCCGATCAACCCCCGCAATCTGCAGCATGTTGGCGACCACTTTGGCGCTGATCGCGACTCGGGACGAGCGTACCCGGCGGTCTTGACGGGCATAGCCGAAGTACGGAATGGCGGCGGTGATGCGGCCAGCGGACGCGCGCTTGAGCGCATCAACCATGATCATCAGTTCCATCAAACTGTCGTTGGTCGGCGCGCAGGTGCTTTGCAACACGAAGACGTCTTTACCGCGGACGTTCTCAAGAATCTCGACCATCACTTCGCCGTCCGAGAAGCGCCCGACCCGCGCTTTGCCCAGCGGCAGGTTGAGGTGCTGCGCAACGCCTGCCGCCAGAGCAGGGATCGCGTTTCCGGTAAAAACCATCAAACCCTCGGGTTCGAGAGCTTCGCTGTGGCGACGAACGAAAATAGGCGTACTCAAAGGGGCCCGCGTTGCGGTAAGGAGTTCAGAGGACGTAGCCGGCAACGTGTCGGCTGGCTGGGGAGGAAGGACTCGAACCCTCGCATGCCGGAATCAAAATCCGGTGCCTTAACCAACTTGGCGACTCCCCAAGCGCTGCAATCATGACACCACTGCCCCGACCATCGGATGCTGGTCGAGCGCTGCACAGCGGTGCACGCGCCCAACGCCAGCGATTTCGACCATCGATGCAAGCTCCTCTGCGACCGACAAGGAGTGGGTCGCAGCGAACACACACCCCCCAGAACCCGACATCCGAACCGCAGAGCGATCGACGCCGCATCTCGTGGCCGCATCCTGGAGTGCTGACAGTGCTTTCGCAACGGCGCCAAACCGGAGCACAACGACGGGTTCGAGGTCATTATGACCCGGAAGTCGCTGCGCATCCGAGGCTTGCGCCTGCGCGAAGCCTGCTAATGTGAGCGGTTTTGTGTCGCGTGTCAAATTCGGTTCACGAAAAACGCTCGCGGTCGGTACGCCGACCGGCGGTTGTACGATCACAAAATGGCGCTTGGGCAGGGCAATGGGCGTGAGTTGTTCGCCGACGCCGCGCGCATAGGCATTGTTACCGCGCACGAAGACCGGCACATCGGCGCCCAGCGCGAGTCCCAGCTGCGCCAGTCTCTCGAGGCTCCAATCCAGGCGCCAGAGCCGGTTCAGTGCGAGCAAAGTCGTAGCCGCGTCTGAGCTGCCACCACCCAAGCCGCCGCCGACGGGAATACGTTTCTCAATCCTGATCCTTACGCCGCCCGGGCTTTGCCCTTGGCTAAGCGCCTGCGTGCGCAACAGCTGCGCAGCGCGCACTGCCAGATCATCGCTCGCCGGCCAAGCGAGCGGTACCGCGCCGGGGGCTGCCTCGAGGCTAATGAGCGACTCGCTGAGGGTTTCGAAATGCAGACGATCACAGAGATCGACGAGCTGGAAGACGGTCTCGAGTTCGTGATAGCCATCGTCGCGCCTGCCTGTCACATGCAGCATGAGGTTGAGCTTGGCTGGCGCAAGGCAGTCGCGCCAAGAAACATCGCGGATCATTGGGTTAGCGTTGGGCGCTCAGGGGTCGAGCAGCAAGCGCACGCGCACGCTCCGCAATGGGCCTGTGCCTTGGGCAGCGGCTGGCGGATTCGCTGGCCAAAGGAAGTGCCAGCGCCTTGCCGACTCGCGTTCGATGCGCCACGACTGGTCAATCGCGACCCGCGGGGTCCCGTCGGCGTCGCGTTCGGTTACGTGGGCAAAGTCGCCGCTGAGCCAATCCAGCAGGGCCGTGACAGGCAGCGGCCAACCCAGGGCGTTCTCGATCAGTTGGCTAGCGTCGTCGGCGCGCTCAATGCGACCGTCTTGGTACGTTAACTGAGCGCCTTCTGCGTTCAGCTCAAGCCGCGCGAGCGTTTGCCCGAGTGGCCCTACCAGTTCGAGACGCCGCATCGAGTCATTTTGCTCGAGGCGAAATCGGCCCGAAACCGCAGTCGCGGCGCTGGCGGGTTCACCGTCGATCGCGAACCGCCCAGACCACTGTTGGGCCGGGCGCAGCGCCTGAGCCTTATTGGCTTCGGGTGTCCGGGTTGGCTCGGATGTTGGTGGCAGCGTGCTACAGCCGAGGCTGATCGCAATCGCGCAGGCAACCCCGCCCGCGGCGATCCCGTGCAAGGCATTCCCCTTCAGAGAGCGGCCCCGAGTCGGACCCGCGTCTCGCGCAGTAGGCGGTTATCCGGATCCTGCCCAAGGGCCTCGCGCCAGATCTGGCGTGCCTCGTCGAAGCGTCCGAGTCCCCACAGTACTTCGCCCAGATGCGCCCCCACTTCAGCGTCCGGACGGATCGCCCAGGCTTTCTGCAGCCAGCTCAGCGCGGCTTCGAGCTTACCCTGGCGAAATTCAATCCACCCCATCGAGTCGAGAATTTGCGGGTCTTGGGGCGCAAGCTCGACCGCGCGCTCAATCAGCTGACGGGCTTCCGTAAGTCGCAAATTACGCTCGGCGAAGGTGTAACCGAGCGCGTTGTAGGCATGCGCGTGGTTTGGGCGCAGCGCGATTAAACGCCGCAAATCCGACTCCATGCGCTCGAGCCGGTCGAGACGCTCGGCGAGCATGGCGCGGTCGTACAGCAGTTGCGGATCGTCAGGTTGCGCACTCAGACCCGCGTCAATTACCGCGAAGGCCTCCAAAGTGCGACCTTCCTCGCGCAGTAACTCCGCACTTACTTGGATGACTCGCGTGCGCTCTTGCGCCGTTGCGGGTGCGATCGATTGGAGTACTACACGGCCCTCATCGCCTCGCTTGAGCCGACCGAGAAGAACGGCACGATGCAGGAGCGCATCAAACTGCCCGGCGCCCGAGCTGACTTGCTCGAGCCACTGAAGCGCTTGCTCGAGTTGGCCCTGATCTTGGGCCAGGCGGGCCAGCAGCAACAGACCAGGGTTACGTTCGGGGCCAGCTTCCGTTAGCTGATCGAGCCAGCGCGTGATCCACTGGCGCGCTTTTTCGGGGCGTTTGACTTCCGCTGCGAGTTGCGCGGCGGCGAAGAGCGTCGAGGTGTCGTCGGGGTCATCGGCCAAGGTGCGTTCGAGCTGCTCCAGCGCACGCTCAAGCTGACCATCGATGGCCAACAGGCGGGCCAGCGCGAAGCGCGCGCGCGGGCTCCGCACGTTGGCCGCGACCGTTTCTCGCAGCAGAGCGATCGCCTCCTGGCGCCCCGGGCCATCCACCGGCAACACCGTGGCCGCGGCGAGCGCAACGTCTTCGGAGCCCCTGTGGAGTGCGATTGCACTCCGAATTTCGGCGCTCGCGCGCGCTTGGTCACCCACCACGTGGGCGAGCGTGGCACGCGCAATGCGAGTCGCAGCCTCATCGAGATCGCTGATGCTGACGCGATCGAGCAGGGCTAGAGCAGCGCCCCGGTCGGGCGCGCGTAACAAGCTACGCGTCAAGCGGCCGTAGTAGGCGGCCAATCGCTGTTGCTGGCGCGCCCGCTCAAGTTGACGCACGATCAGGGTTTCGGCGCGCTGCAGTTGGCCGCTGCTGACCCAGAGTGTCTCTAGCGCAGATGCCGGCTCAGCGGCTGCGGGCTCTAACTCCAACCAGAGTTCCGCTGCCTCCACCGCGCGCCCCGAGGCTGGCGCGGCCAAAGCGAGTTCGGTTGCGCGTTGCGCCGCCCGCGGGTCTCGGGTCTCACGGGCTACGGCAAGCCACGTCGCGGCCGCTGTACCGAGTTGATCGCGTTGGGCTGCAATCTCCGCGGCGAGGATTTGGAAAACGCGTTGTGCCGCGAGAAAATCTGCCGAGCGCTCGACGGGTCGTCGCGTGCGAGCGCTGCCTTTTGATTTGGAGCTCGCCGCCGCTTCCGTGCTTGCGCCGCTGGCTGCTTCGTGGGCCGCAGGCGCTTGCGCCTCGGGCGCTTGTGCCACAGCGCCGCCTGCGGGCCCAAGGCCCAACAAGCCGGCGGTCAGCATCCCGGCGCAAAGGTCGCGCAGGCGCAAAAGGTGGGCTTTTTCCATCGCGGCAATGGTAGGGTACTTCATTGGTTGATCGCAATGCCTGAACTACCCGAGGTTGAAACCGTTCGTCGTGGACTCGCACCGCACCTTGCGGCTTGCAAGGTGCGTGCGGTCGTTGCCCGCGTGCCAGCCCTGCGTTGGCCGATCCCGAGCGAGCTTGCGACTTTGATCAGCGGGGCCGCCCTGCAGGGTCTCTCTCGGCGCGGGAAGTACTTGTTATTTGAGTTTCCAGCCGGGTGGCTGATCGTTCATTTGGGAATGTCGGGTAGCTTGCGCTGGGTCGATTGCGAAGAACCCGTGCGCAAACACGACCATTTTGATCTCGTGCTCGACCATGGAATCGTGCGCTTGCATGACCCTCGCCGATTTGGGGCGGTTTTGTGGCATGCGCGCGCAGCGGGCCCGGTGGCTCATCACGCCTTGTTTGCAGGTCTTGGACTTGAACCGCTCGAAACATCAACGGCGCTCTTGGCGAAACGCCTGTTTGAAGGCACCCGCGGGCGCCATCGCTCGATTAAAGCGGTGTTGCTGGCGGGTGAACTGATCGTCGGCGCCGGCAATATCTATGCATGCGAGAGCTTACATCGGGCTCGAATTCACCCGGTGAGCCGCGCTGGGCGCTTGAGTTCGGCACGCTGTCAGCGTTTGGTTGTTGCGTTGCAGGAAACGCTTGAAGAGGCTCTCCGCAGGGGCGGGAGTAGTTTGCGCGATTTTGTCGGCAGCGATGGTGTAAACGGCCATTATCAACACGAGGCGCTCGTCTACGACCGCGAGGGACTGGCCTGCCGACGCTGTGCTGGGACGGTTCGGCGGATCGTGCAACAGCAGCGCTCGACCTACTACTGCCCTGGTTGTCAGCACTAGGGTACCGCCTTGACAGCAGATTTTGCCGAGCGCGTCATTGACTGGCAGTTGCGCCGGGGGCGTCATGATTTGCCCTGGCAGGGAACCCGCGACCCGTATCGCATCTGGGTTTCGGAGATCATGCTGCAGCAAACCCAGGTCGCGGCGGTGCGCGATTATTACGTGCGCTTCTTGGAGCGATTTCCGACGCTCGAAACACTCGCTGGAGCGAGCTTAGACGAGGTCCTGCCGCTTTGGGCGGGGCTGGGTTACTACAGCCGCGCGCGCAATTTGTGGGCTTGCGCGCGGCACCTTCAGCAGCAACGAGCGGGGCGATTTCCCTCGCGCCCGCAAGACTTGGAGCGCCTCCCCGGGATTGGGCGCTCGACGGCAGCTGCCATCGCCGCGCTCGCGTTCGGTGAACGCGCTGCCATCCTCGATGGCAACGTGCGCCGCGTGCTGTGCCGCGCATTCGGCGTTGGTGGCGACCCGCTCGCGAGCTCGGTGCGAGCACGTCTATGGGCGTTGGCGGAAGACTGTTTACCGGGGCCCGATTGCGACCACGCGGCCATGCGCGCCTACACCCAGGGGATGATGGATCTCGGTGCAACGGTCTGTAAACGCGTAAGCCCGCGCTGTCACGAGTGCCCGCTGGCCGAGGGCTGCGTGGCCTTGCGTGAAGCGCGTGTGGCGGAGTTGCCAGAACCGCGACGGCGCCCGGTACGGCCGGTACGGGAAATCCGTTGGCTGGTTTTGGTTTGGCAGGGTCAGTTCTGGCTCGAGCGCCGCCCCGAGCGTGGGGTCTGGGGTGGCTTGTGGGCCTTCCCGGAGTGGCTACTGGCCTCGGAGACCGATGAGACGCTGGGCAGTTGGGGCGTTACCCAGGGGCGGTCCGAAGCACTCGAGGTGATCGAACACGGGTTCACGCATTTCGTGCTGCGCGCCTCTCCACTGTTGGTGCATTTGGATCAGCCCCCACGGGCAGCGTCGGCGCTACGGGGAGGCTGGTTGGGCCCGGAGCAGTGGGTGAAGACCGCGCTGCCAAGGCCGGTGACGACGTTGCTGACAAGGCTGCGTCCGCACGTATTGCCAGCGAGCGGTGCCGAATAAGCACCTGATCGTCGCGGCGAAACCGTTTGGCAATTTCTTCCACCAAGTAGACCGATCGATGCTGGCCGCCGGTACAGCCGACCGCGACCGTCAGGTAGCTACGATTTTCGCGTACGTAGTGCGGTAGCCAGCGGTGTAAATAGCCCGTGATGTCGTCGATCATGGCGTTCACCGAGGGCTCGGCACGCAGGTAGTCGGCCACGGGTGTATCGAGCCCCGTTTGCGGGCGCAGCGCCGCGACATAGTGAGGGTTGGGCAGACATCGGGCGTCAAATACCAAGTCTGCATCGAGTGGGACGCCATGCTTGAAGCCGAAGGAGACAAAGCACAAGGTCAGCGACCGATGGTCGGCGCCGACGACTTCGCGGATCCATTGGCGCAGCGTATTCGGGGGGAGGTCACTGGTGTCGAGGACGATTCCAACCTCGTCGATGGTCGACATCAGTTCGCGCTCCTGTTCGATTGATTCGATCAGGGTGGGCTCGGTGCTGTCCATGGAGACGTGGCGCAGCGCTAACGGGTGACGACGCCGGGTTTCGGAAAAGCGCTGCACCAGGGTTTCTGTGCGGGCGTTGAGGAAGATGACCTTGACGTCGTGGCCTTGACCGCTGATGGCGGCTACGCGTTCGCGGAGTTCATGCGGCGAATCGTCGGTGCGCACGTCAATCGCGACCGCGACCCGTTGTATGCCGCGCGCCGCCATCAACGGGGGTACTTCGCTGAGAAACTGCCCGGGCAGATTGTCGATACAAAAGTAACCTTCGTCCTCGAGCAGACGTAAAGCAACCGACTTTCCAGAGCCAGAAATGCCGGTGACCAGTACCAAGCGCAGCGCGCCGGGTTGCGCTGCGGATCGACTCATCGGGTCAGTCTTCAAGCGTTTCTCCGGCAATCAGACGGCGTTGTCGTTGCGCGAACAGGTCTGTCGAATCAATCCCGCGCAACTGCAAAATCGTGTTGCGCACCGCGGCCTCGGTGAGCACGGCGAGATTGCGACCCGCTGCGACCGGAATCACCACCTTGCGGATCGGCACACCCAGCACATCCTGAGTTTGCGCCTCGAGTGGCAGGCGTTCAACTTCCCCTTCCGGGGCCCCGCGGCGGACCAACTGCACGATCAGTTTCAGGCGCATGCGCCGGCGCACGGCGGTCTCGCCGAAGATCGTGCGGATATCGAGCATGCCCAAGCCGCGCACTTCAAGCATGTTGCGCAATAGGCCTGGACAACGACCTTCGACCGTTTGGGGACCAACGCGCGAAAAATCAACGACGTCATCGGCGACCAATCCATGGCCGCGGGAGATCAATTCGAGCGCGAGTTCGCTCTTACCCAAGCCGGAGTCCCCAGCGATCAGCACGCCCATGCCAAGCACGTCCATCAGCACGCCGTGCAGCGAAATGCTTGCCGTCATCGCTTTGGTGATCCAAAACCGCAGCGAGTCGATGACGCGCGCTGTCGGAACCGGGCTCGTGTAGAGCGCCATCTCGGCGGCGCGACACGAGGCGACCAGATCCGCCGGCGGGCTCAGTTGGTCCGCGACGATCAAAGCCGGCGGGCGCGCGGCGACCAACTCGGAGAGCATGGCGGCGCGCCGCCCAAGCGAACACTCGAGGTACCACTGCAGTTCGCGCGGCCCAATGACCTGGATTCGATCCGGGTGAATCAGATTCAGATGCCCGACGACATCGGACGCGTCTGCGCTCAAAATGGCGCGCTCAGCGACGGCGGTACCGCTGACTTCTTCCAGCGCAAGGTGCTCGAGATTGGCCGCGATAAGGGCGTTGAAGCTCAGCGACATCGCAGCCAGGGGCCTTCGTCAGGAGGCGGGGGCTTGTGGCTCCCAAACGGAGAGCAGCCGCTGGACTTCGGCGGCATCGTTGGTTGTCATCAACGATTCGCGGACCTGAGTATCGGACATCAGTTCGGCCAGTTCGGCCAGCAGGGCCAAGTGCTCTTCCGTGGATTGCTCAGGGACCAGTAAAAAAACCAACAAACGAACGGGAAGACCGTCGGGCGCGTCGAATGCGATCGGCTCCACACAGCGGATGATCGCCGCACTGGCGTCGCGAAGGCCTTTGATCCGACCGTGGGGGATCGCAACGCCCGAACCGAGGCCGGTTGAACCCAGGCGCTCGCGGGCAAACAGGGCGTCAAAGACGCGGCTGCGCTCCAAGCCCTGGTGATTTTCGAACATGAGCGCCGCGTGTTCGAACAGGCGCTTTTTACTCGATGCCGGCAAATTCAGCTGAACGTTCGAAGGAGACAGCAGCCGTGCTAGTCGAGTCATGTTGTGGCCGGCGTCGCCGCTGGCAGCAAGGAAAGAGTTCCGATTGGACCTGAGTGTATCGCCGGCAAATGACCCATGTCCACCGCTGCGGCGAGCCGGTTGCTGCGTTGCAACAAAGCCCGTCTCAAGGGCCCGCCAAGGCCTCGCGACCTTGGCGGTTTTTTGCCAACGGAGCCCTTACAGGGGCGCCGCGACGGCCTCGATCGGAGCTTGGTGTTTGAGCGCCTGATGGGCAAATCCAAAGCGTTGAGCCTTGTACTTCGAAACTTGCCGATCCAGTTTGTCGATTAACTCGTCAATCGCCGCGTAGAGGTCGGAGCCCGAACATTCGGCAAACAGGTCACGCCCGCGCACATGGACGTTGATTTCGGCCTTTTGTACGAGCTTATCGACCGAAATGATGACGTTGACGTCAATCACCTGATCGAAGTGCCTTCGGATCCGTTCCAGCTTGGCAGTCACGTACTGGCGCAAGGCCGGAGTGACGGCGACGTGGTGGCCGCTAATGGCGAGGTTCATAAGAGTCCTCCTCTGCTACACGGGGCCAGGCCGGGATGCCGAGCCCTCGTTGGGTTGGCTTAACGTCTAAGGCTTTCGTCGCTCTTCCATGCTTCCCTGGCTCAGAGCGCTTTGCGCTGGGCGACCGCTGGGATACGCAGAGATTCACGGTACTTTGCAACCGTGCGGCGGGCGACGACGATGCCTTGTTCGCCAAGCAGATCGGCTAAACGACTGTCGGATAGGGGTTGGTGGGGGTCCTCCGCTGCAATCAGCTGTTTGATGAGGGCCCGGATGGCCGTGCTCGAGGCGGCGCCTCCGGTGTCGGTGGCGACATGGCTGCCAAAGAAGTACTTCAGCTCGAAGGTGCCCGTTGGGGTCAGCATGTACTTTTGGGTGGTCACGCGGGAGACGGTCGATTCGTGCAAACCCAAGACCTCCGCAATTTCGCGCAACACTAAAGGCCGCATCGCCACCTCGCCGTGGGTAAAGAACCCACGCTGACGCTCAACGATGGCCTGTGCCACCCGCAAGATGGTGTCGAAGCGTTGTTGCACATTCTTCACCAACCACCGGGCCTCTTGCAACTGGGTCGCGAGACCGCTGGCGCCTTTGCTGCGGCGCAGAATCCGGGCGTAGAGGTCATTCACCCGTAAACGCGGCATTACGTCCGGATTGAGCGTGGCGATCCAATCGTTTCGGTGGCGCCGCACCACGACATCGGGCACCACATAAGCTGCGTCCTCGCGCTCGAAGGACGCGCTTGGAATCGGTTGCAGCGATCGGATGAGTGCTTGCGCATCGCGCAGCGTGGTGTCGTCTTCAACACCGTCTTTGAGGCCGAGCGCCTTTTTGATCCTCGGCCAATCGCGGGCCGCCAACAGGGGTA
>Ga0136644_10004562_pt1 | contig 10217 bp, 6 predicted proteins | sample C_130820_EF_Meta_FD_94780 | JGI IMG/M metagenome (GOLD analysis project Ga0136644, IMG submission 94780) | Freshwater microbial communities from Lake Croche, Canada to study carbon cycling - C_130820_EF_MetaG (v2) (version 2) | ecosystem: Environmental > Aquatic > Freshwater > Lake | place: Lake...
GCCATAATAGCAACATCTTTGCTGGTAACTAAAGCCGAACATTGTTTTGTATAAACGTCCAAAGTGTCCTCAACATCTCCATAAAATCTCCCATAAGAATTCAACAAATAAGCAATCGCTCTGTTATGATCACTATTTGTAATCTCAGACTTGTAAATGCTTTGAGAATATGTCAATTTCCTTCCCGCAAACTTACTCATTTCATCAAATATTTTTTTTTCAAAGTTCTTTTTATTTTTATCATAAAACAAACTTGTCGTTGCCATAGCACCGCCATTTTCAAAAGAATTTAACATATGTCCTGATGTTAACTCTACATCTGCAATAGAATTAAATGGGTTATTCGTTTGTCTTGTTCCAATCATTGTAGACAATGTATTTATCCCCCTTTTTTTCAAAGCCAATGCTAAACTAAATACTTTTGAAGCAGATTCTAAAGCAAATTCATGTTTATAGTCACCAACATTATATGACTTTCCATCAACAGTATAAATAGATATGGCATACAAATTTGGATTTACTTTTTTCAATTCTGGTATATAATCCGCATTTTTTCCTCCAATTTTTTTATTTTTCAAGTGTTTATAAACACCATCTATAAGATCTTGAGTATTCATAGTAGTTTCTTATAGTATGCAAATAAAAAATTGATTTGCTTTGATAATTGTTGGTTTATTTACACAACTCATACAAGCAGTACAAGCAGTACAATAAATATGTCATCTTCTGTTATCAATGAAGCTCTTCTTGAAAAACACAGTGCACCGGTATTGCAAGAACTTGATTCTATTGTAGAAAATACCTATGCTTTATTGAAAGTGAAGGTAAATGAATGTTCTATAGTTCGGTCACCGGTGTTCTTCTATTTCATGATTGATCGTTCAGGATCAATGAGCGACAAATGTAAAGACGGCATGAGCAAAATGTCACACACTATCCATACACTTACAAATATGATGCGATTCTTTGCAAAAAATACAGATGCAACTATATATGTTCAAGTTTGTGCGTTTGACGATATTGTAGAAGAAATCGTTGAAACTACTCAAGTTACAAAACAAGGGTTGAGTGAAATTATTGAAAAATTAGACTCTATTTATGCTCGTAGCTCAACAGACATTGAATTGGCTTTAAAAAAATCAAATTCAAGAATAGAGGAATATTCTGAAGATAATCCAACCCATCGTATTTCGCATATATTCATGACAGACGGTGACGCTAGTGCTGGCTCAAGTGACGTTGACTATTTGAAAACTCTTGTAAACTCAAGTATTTCTAATACATTTATTGCATTTGGAATTGAACACAATGCGCGAATGTTAAATACGCTTGGAAAGGTAAGCACCAAGTGCTCAAATTGGTTGATTGAAAAATTGGAGAACGCTGGACTAGTGTATGGAGAAATTATAAATAATGAATTATATGTTGCTGCAGATAATGTAACAATTACTATGTATAACGGTCTAATTTACGACTATATAACAAACCAGTTTGTTGAAAAGTTAGACGTTAATACTCTTATAACGGAAACAGAGAAGACCTATCATATTAGTACAACTAATCCTAAGGAATGTTATGCAGTTCTTCGCGGGACAAATGTATCCAGTGGAGAACAATTTGAGGAAGTAATTCCGATGTTGCCAGATTTACTTGATGCAAATAATGTAATTATTCAAAATGACTTAACAAAACATATGTTTCGTCTTCGGTCACAGAAACTTATGTATGATATATTATCTCAAAGAACAGCAACTGTTCAAAGAAGAAATCTTCCCCATTTGAGACGGCAAAACGCTAATTATACAGGATTCAATCTTACAGTGAATACAAACTTCAATAATGAAGACAGTCAATATGATAGTGATAGTACAGTTGGATCAACTAGTTCTACGATTGTTCCAACATATAATAATTCAAGCGATGAATCGGCGACCCCGAGAAAAACATTGAAAGAAGAACTACAACAGTTTCAAAATGAAATTCTTTCATATATAAAAGATAATGATTTGCAAGAAGACCCTTTTATGCAAACTATTTGTGATGACATATTTATTGCAGTAAATACAATGAATAGTTCAAACCAATACATGTATGTTTCTGCGCGTCAGTCTTCACAGGGTCGGCAACAAACTTACAATGTTGTTGACATTGAATTCAATAATGAAAATGAAAATAGTGAGGACATGTTTAACTCTTCCGTTCCAAGACTTGCATTATCTCGCTCGCACACAAACTATCTAAACACGACTCCAACTATGATGAGAACTATGACGGATATTTCACAAAGAATAACTACAAGCAGAAGCCCAAGTCCTATGTAAACAAACCATAGTGTAAAATCACGTGTTAAAAGATGTATTTTTATATACATAAGTATTATGTGTGGAATAGTGGGCTACCTAGGAAAAAAAGATCCAATAGAGTATATTTTTTCTGGTTTACTTTTATTACAAAACCGTGGATATGATTCCGTTGGAATGTCTAGAATAATAGACAACAAACTCTACACAACCAAATGTGCATCAACGCAAACATTCAATGCAATTGAGTTATTGAAAACAAAAATAAAAATAGATGAAATAAAAGAAGAAAATGAAAGAATTCATGCAGCGATAGGGCATACAAGATGGGCAACGCATGGTAGTAAAACAGACCATAATGCACACCCACACCATGATAACAAAAATCGTATAGCGCTAGTTCACAATGGAATTATTGAAAATTTTCAAGAATTGAAAAAAGAGTTGTTACACGAGTCTTATACGTTCAATTCCCAAACTGATACAGAAGTTATAGCGGTTCTTATTGGGAAATATATGGATAATGGAGATTCTACTTCAGTTGCAATTGAAAAAACAATACACAGGCTAATTGGTACCTGGGCACTTGTAATAATAAGCAACGAATATCCAAACAAAATATGGATAACCAGAAATGGGTCTCCATTAATTTTAGGAATAGATGAAGATTATATCATGGTTGTATCAGAAGAAATTGCATTCAACAATTATATCAAAAAATATATAATACTAGATAATCACGATTTGATTGAGATAACTCACACAAACGAAACTATTTTATATAACAAAAATATCCAAAACTATAACTTGAATAATAAGTTACATAGTGTAATTGAAAAAGAACCAACCAACTATACTCACTGGATGATGCAAGAAATTATGGAACAACCTGATGCAGTCTATCTTGCAATAAATAATGGAGGACGAATTGAAAGTATAGAAACAGTAAAGTTGGGTGGATTAGACAACTGTAAGAAAATTTTATTAGAGTTGAAACATATTGTACTACTTGGTTGCGGAACATCTTATCATGCAGGTCTTTGGGCGTTAGATATATTCAAAAGTCTGTCTATATTTGACACAGTAACAATATATGATGGCGCAGAGTTTCAATCTAAAGACGTTCCAAGATCAGGTAAAACAGGTGCAATATTATTATCACAATCCGGAGAAACAAAGGATTTGCATCGTTGTTTGCAAATAATAAAAGATAACAACATGTCTTCTATAGGTGTTGTAAACGTTGTGGATTCCTTTATAGCGAGAGAAACAGACTGTGGGGTCTACTTAAATGCAGGTAGAGAAGTTGCAGTAGCTTCAACAAAATCATTTACGAGTCAATGTGTTGTGCTCTCTTTAATTGCAGTTTGGTTTTCTCAAAACTTCAAAACGACTATTGAAAAACGAAGAAGAATTTTAAAAGATTTGTCAACTTTACCACGACATATTGAAAATATTCTACATAGTGAAAATATAAATAAAGCGAAAACTATTGCGAACAAAATAAAAGGTGCAAGTTCATTATTTGTACTTGGAAAAGGAAAAGAACAAGCAATTGCAAAAGAGGGGTCCTTAAAACTAAAAGAAGTATCCTATATTCATGCAGAGGGTTATTCTTCTTCAGCACTAAAGCATGGTCCGTTTGGTATGATTGTTCCTGAATTACCTATCATCTTAATAGACATAAATGAGGACGCGCGAGATAAAAATCAAAATGCATACCAAGAGATTACTGCGAGAGAAGCAAGAGTTGTTAGAATAAGTGAAAATCCTGATATAGGGGACTTAGTTATAGAAGACAATCATACCTTTGGTGGATTATTGGCAAATGTATATCTACAATTATTAAGTTACTATTGTGCAATTAAAAATGGCACAAATCCAGATTTTCCAAGAAATTTGGCAAAAGTAGTTACAGTTGAATAAGTATATATCTTTCTAGTAATCATCATCATCATCGTCATCATCAACACTGTTCAAATCAAGCGGGGTTATTTCTCCAGTTTTAGGATCATAGCATTTAATGTTATGAACTGTAGGCATACGAACAAGTCTAATAAATTCTCTTACTGCTTCTTCTTCTTCTTTTTCCTTTTTTTCTTTTTCTGCCTTTTCCCTTTTTCTCCTCTCTGAAAACTTTTCTCGTAAATCTTGCATCATTATAAAAGAAGCAGCCTTATCTGTATATATGAAAGACATTGAGTTTGGAGTCAATGTCTTTGAATAACTGCAAATAAGCTTAGTAAGAGTTGCAGACATTTTATGTATTTTGTAAAGAATATGTTGTATTTTAAGAATTTCTGTGAAATCATTTCAATTTTTACGATGGTATTCTATTTATTTCTCATTAGAGATTTTCAAATCAAGAACTTCTGGATATTTTGTTTCAATCAACTGCATAAGTTCATCAATCTTCAAGATTTTGTCAGTTTTCAATATATTTGCACATTCTACAATAAGAGGTTTACATTGTTTCAAAATCATTAATGCCATTTGATACGCATCTTGAATTAGCCCAGTAACCTGATCATCTATAATTTCTTTGTACTTTTCACTATTACTTGGGTAAATAACATTGTTTCCAAGACCATAATACAAGACCATTTTCTCTGCTAACTTAAGAGTTTCATCAAAGTCGTTCAATGCGCCAGTAGTGACAGAAACATCGTATATAATTTCTTCTGCAATTCTTCCACTCAAAAGAATCATCAAGTGTTCAAAAAGTGCTTCTCTCTTATATATGTTGCTTGTAGCAGTTTCAAACATGGTGTAACCGGGGGTATTAGGAGCAGACAAGTTGATAATTACTTTACTCACTTTGGAGTGGTGTTTGGAGAGAATTCCCATAATAGCATGACCCATCTCATGGATAGCTATACGATCAATGATATCCGGTGTAAACTGATGTTCTGTTGGCTGCCAACCAACCATGATTTTATTCATTACCAGATCAAGATCACTGTATTCCATCGTGTTTCTATTTTCCCGCAAAGCATTCAACATCGCCTCATTCAACAAGTTTTCAATCTGTGCACCCGAGAGACCAGCGGTCATATCCTTTAAGTCGTTTACATTTATATTTAAAGAGTTGTAGGGTTTTCCCTGCAAATGAAGAGTAAGGATAGCTTCTCTCGTTTTTGCATCTGGAAGACCAATAAATATACGTTTGTCAATTCTCCCTGGACGAAGAAGTGCTGGGTCAAGAAGATCTGCCCGATTTGTGGCTCCCATTAAAAAAATACCAGAACCTGTTTTGAATCCGTCCAAGTTGATCAAGAGTTCATTCAATGTAGAATCACGTTCTGATCCAGAAAGTTCTCCATCATTAGATCGCTTTCTTCCAATAGCATCAATTTCATCAATGAAAATAATACAAGGGCGATTGTTGTTTGCCAATTGGAATAGTTCTCTCACACGACTAGACCCAACGCCAACATATTTTTCTTGAAATTGTGATCCAGATATTGCTATGAAAGACGCGTTTGTCTCTCCCGCGAACCCCTTTGCAATCATAGTTTTCCCATTACCTGGGGGACCTTCTAAAAGAAGGCCTTTAGGTATGCGCACGTTATATTTTGAATACTTTTTGTATTGTGTCAACATGTCAACACATTGTGAAAGTTCTTGTTTTATATTATCATACCCTCCAATGTCTGCAAAAGTAAGCGGTGATTTTGTAATAACTTCAAAATTTTCAGACTTTTGTCCTGGTTTGTTTTTATTTCTTCTTGTGCGAATCAAGTGTCCATTCATATCATAGTATCCATCAGCGTCATTAGTATTATCATCAGTATTATCATCAGTGTTATCGCCATTTACGCCATTCATATCATCTCTTAAACCTTGCAGGTACTCTAATAATCCAACTGGAGCCTTTTGTTTTTGAAAAATGATACGTAAAGTTGGTTCTGAATTCATTCCACTAGTTGTGTTGTTCAGTAATGGAATCGTTGAATTTTCTTCTGAGAAATAAATCATTCCATCTTCTCCCAAAATTTCAGAAGTTTGAATTGTGGCATTTCTAGAGTTTAATTTTTTTATATATTCCTCATAATACTTTCTTCCAAATGGACTATAATTTCTACTTGGTGGTTGAATTTCATTAATAGAATGAAGACAAATACGAAATAGCTGTACTGGCGATTTACGTACAAATGAAAAACTTGTTATTAAAGACAACAATAATACAAAACAACGAACCATTTATATTGTAATGTATACAATATAAAATTTATTAAAATACGCCACGAACAAAGCGTCTGTTATAAAATCCATAGTCACAATTACTTCCATTGTCACAAAAACAAGGTGCGTCGCACCCCCAACCTAGTTGACTAATATACGGAAGTGTTTGATATACTCTAGGGGCTCCCAACTTTACAGGTTCGTGGTACATATTTACTATAAGTCTCTCGCAGTTGGACAAACATTCTTCTGCTCCCTCAATAACATCTTTTTCGGTTCCCTCAACACTAATTTTCATCAAATCCGGCCAAGGAAATTCATATCTTTCCACAATTGTATCTAAACGATAAACTGGAAGTTTTACGTAATCATCTATGTCATATTGTCCAATCGTCTGGTAATCTACATCACGATAATAAGAATTTCCAAAAACATAATACTCATTTTGATAAAATTTGACTAACTTATTGTCTCGATTTCCAAGAACACCTATATAATTTTCAACTTCATGTTTTTCATATATGAATGACGCCTTATCAAAAGCATCAAATGCTATAAATAACGCGTTTGGCCAAAGTTCTTTGGCGCACCTCGTCCAAGTAAGTAGACCAGCTCCAATATCATAAATAACAAGGGGTTCAAATCCATTATTTTTAAGTTTACGCAAATATTTTCTATGATCTATAGGAGTAACTGTATCATACGTATCACTTATTTGTTGTAAATGTTGTTGTAACAATTCATTTGAATTTACATTATCAGACATAGTTGTCTTATATTATTCAAACATTTTATGTTTACTATATATAAAATGGTATCCAGAAGGTACAAGAAATCTTCAAAAAAAGGGCGTTCATTGCGTCGTACAAGAAGATACAAAAAGAAATGCCCACGTATTGGTTGTAGGCAAAAAGGAGGCTGAGGTGGAATGCCACAACCACAACCACCAGTTCAAAGTCCCCCTCTTACCCAACCTATGTAAAAATATCAAAATTTATACTCTGGAATGACATGACTAACAAATGCAATTTGGATTAGTTATTGATAAATAAATATAAAATTGATATAAATCTAACAGAACATTTATAATACAACATATCAAGAAATCCGAAATGGTAAAACTGTGTACAGGAAGTTACCCGGCAGATACAAAGTATCAAACACATTTTGAAAAATACCCATTTGAATTGAGTAATTTTCAAAAATATGCGATAGAATCCATTTTGGAGGGGAACCACGTCCTTATTACAGCGCACACTGGGTCAGGGAAAACTCTTCCAGCAGAATTTGCAATTGAACATTTTGTGGCACAAGGAAAAAAGGTAATTTATACGAGCCCTATCAAGGCGCTTTCCAACCAAAAGTTTTATGAATTTACGCAAAAATTTCCACACATTTCATTTGGTATTTTGACAGGTGATATAAAAACAAATCCGGAAGCAGATGTACTAATTGTCACGGCAGAAATTTTATTGAATACGCTTTACAACAAGAAAAATAATAGTGGATCATATTTCATTGGATTTGAGATGGACTTTGAAAACGAACTGGCTTGTGTAGTTATGGACGAGGTGCACTACATTAATGATCAAGACCGTGGTCGTGTTTGGGAAGAGACGCTAATGATGTTGCCTCTACATGTTCAACTAGTTATGCTTTCTGCTACGATTGATGCTCCAGAAAAGTTTGCAGACTGGATAGAATGTCGCGGAGAAGTTTCAGCTAACTTACGCAAAACAGTATACCTCGCATCAACCAACCATCGCGTAGTTCCACTTACACACTATTCATACATCACGACGAACAATGGAATATTCAAGGCAATCAAAGACAAGGAACTAGAAAAACAAATTCGCGATATAACAAATAAGCCATTTGTTATTCAAAGTGCCAAAGGAGAATTCAACGAACAGCATTTCCACAAGATGACAAAAATGTTGGATCTATTTCAAAACAAACACGTATTCATCAAGCGTCAACATATTCTCAATAATGTATGCAAATACATGGTGGAAAATGACATGTTGCCGGCACTTTGTTTTGTATTGAGTCGCAAGCAGTTGGAAATTTGTGCAAGAGAAATAACCGTTCCACTTTTGGAAGACGATTCTAAAGTTGGGTATACGGTTCGTCGCGAGTGTGAGCAGATTATTCGCAAGCTTCCAAATTATAAAGAGTATTTGGAGTTGCCAGAGTATTTGCAAATGGTTTCTCTATTAGAAAAAGGTATCGCAATTCATCATGCAGGAATAACTCCCGTGTTACGAGAAATGGTTGAGCTGTTGTTTGGTAAGGGATATATAAAAATGTTATTTGCTACAGAGACATTTAGTATTGGAATTTCCTTTCCAATCAAGACGGTGTTGTTTACGGATTGCAACAAGTTTGATGGAAATCAATCGCGAATTTTGTATTCACACGAATACACTCAAATGGCTGGGCGCGCTGGTCGTCGTGGAATTGACACGGTTGGACATGTAATTCATTTGAATAACTTGTTCAAAAATGTTGACTTAGTGTCATATAAACTTATGATGCAAGGGAAGCCTCAAAAGTTAGTTAGCAAATTCAAGGTATCCTATAGCCTTCTTTTGAATTTGATATCTATAGGAGACACAAAATTCACAGATTTTGCAAAACGAAGTATGATCCAGGAAGATTTGGACAAGGAACTCAGACGTATTGATTTGAAGATAAACGATATTCATGCAGAAATGGGTTCTTTGTCAATCGCGTCCAAGATACAGACACCTCTTGATAAAATGGAAGAATATGTCCAGCTGCAAGAGTCAGTAAAAACAGCTGTAAATAAAAAGAGAAAGGAAATGGAAAAACGAATTCAAGATTTAAAGTACGATCATCGTTTTATTGATACAGACAAGATCATTTGGGAAAAGTATCAAGGAAAGTTGAATGATCTTGAAAATTTGAAGAAGGACTATGAATTCACCGAAAAATATTTACATAATCGTGTGGATCTAGTACTACAGCTTCTACAACAAGATGGATATATTACAAGGGACTTTGAACAAGGAAATGAAAGTATTTCGCTAACCCCTTGTGGAAGTATTGCATCACAGTTGCGCGAAATACATTGTCTAGTGTTCGCAAAGTTACTAGAATCAAAAACAATTCTACATAACATGTCATCAGTACAACTGATTGGTCTATTCAGTTGTTTCACAAATTGCACAGTCAACGAGGAACTGATATCCATAATGCCTCGTTCGCAAGACTCATACTTGAACCATATAGCAAAACAAGTGCGAAATTTATATGATGAATGTATGCACAAGGAAGACGATATGCGTATAAACACTGGCATAGATTATACAATGCATTACGATCTTATGGACTCAACCATGCAATGGTGTGACTGTGAAAGCGCTGAAGATTGTAAGTTAGTTTTGCAAACGTTGGAACAAAACAAGGGGGTCTTTTTGGGAGAGTTTGTAAAGTCTCTTTTGAAGATCAACAATATCTCAAGCGAAATGGAAAAGATTGCTGAGTCTCACGGAGACATAGCTTTTCTAAGTACGCTCAAGGAAATTCCTGTGCTTACATTGAAATTTGTAGCAACGAATCAAAGTTTGTATGTGTAACTTACGTAAAAATTAATTATATTTTTTTATTGCAACTTATTATACTGATATGTCAACAGCAAAGAATGTTGGTGGGCTATGTAATATTATACTAAAAAGTATAGCTTGTTCACTCATAGCGAGAAAGAAC
>Ga0136644_10004564_pt1 | contig 10216 bp, 11 predicted proteins | sample C_130820_EF_Meta_FD_94780 | JGI IMG/M metagenome (GOLD analysis project Ga0136644, IMG submission 94780) | Freshwater microbial communities from Lake Croche, Canada to study carbon cycling - C_130820_EF_MetaG (v2) (version 2) | ecosystem: Environmental > Aquatic > Freshwater > Lake | place...
ATTATTATCAATGGCTAGCCCTTCATGTGCTTCGTGAGAAAATTTCCAGCTGTTTGCTACTATATGCTGAAAGAACTTAGTCGGCTTGTAGTAATGCCAACCCCAATCACTTATGTTATAATCTGTAAAAATACTCTGCTCACTTGCAGGTAGCTTATAAATATCTGCAATGTTTTAAGCTTTCTATAAAATAATTCACGCGACGACATTATTAAGAAAATCTTGTATGCATAATGGCTGAAAGCATATTTTAAATTAGAATACATCCCCTTGAGAAGGGAGCCATGATTCCACCTTTTATCAAAATAATCAGGATTAATAATTATATTTCTATCCAAATCTTCTTGCTGTAAGACATTATACATAGCAGTCCCGCAATTTAGAATTACCACATAATTAACATTGACAAATTTCTTTAAATTTTTTAATTGTTTTCTAAGAAAATCAATATTCTCATGTACATTAATACTAATGACTAAATCTACCTCAGTTTTCATTTGTACTATTTATTATATTATATATCCTCCTAAATTATAGCAATAGAAATAAATTTTAAGTTTGTACTTGTAAAACAGAAGGTATATTATATAATAATCTTCATGATTATAAAAGATATTAAGCTGTATGACGGTAAACTACTACACTCTCGCTTTGCCTACAAGTTTTTTAAGGATAAAACCCTCCCAATTGGCAATATTATTGCCTTTAGAGCGCCCATGAAAGTTGAGGTTGAAGGGATGATTGATAGTGAGGATGTAATGAATAATGATTATATCTATAGCGATGATGCTATTAATTTTCTTTGGGAAATACCTTATCTCGACTCTTTTGGTGCTGTTGCATGGCAGCGACTGTTTAATACACAAATAGCTAATATATTAAGTAATAAATTTATTAAAGCACCAATTGAAGTTGATGGTGATGATTTAATTGTGCACAAAGAGCATACACAAGGCGGCATTACACAGCAAAAAGGTAAATGCAGCGTAAGCATTACATATTCAAAGAACGGGATTGCAATGGGGCATACAGGCATCAACATTAATGCAGGTAAAAAAGCGCCCGCATTTGCATATTCAACACAATTAACAGAAGAACAAGCCACTCTCTTTATGCAAGAAGTGATTAATCTCTTCTATGTGTTGAATGACGATATCTTTATAGCTACGTCAAAAGTTATTACATGACAATTTTTGACTTTATTAAGGATGCACTTTTTACTAAAAAAAGATCAAGCTTTAATAATATAGATAACGAAAATATTTTCACCCCATATATGCTCAACAGATGGGCTAGCATGTATTCGAATACTCTCGCTCTTTACAGTAATATACTAAATAAATATTATCAATTTAGCCCCGAAAAAGTTGATGTCTTTAATTTGTTCACATGCGTCTTTCCGCAAGTAAAATCAAAAAAAATATTCTACATTAAGAAAAATAAGTCTACAAAAGAAGATGAAGAAAAAGACGCAAATGCATCTTTTATTGCAAATTCTCTAGAGATATCGCAGCGTGAAGTTTTGCAGTATAAAAATACGTTGAATACTGTATCTAAGGGAGTAATATAATAATATGCCTGCCGACATAGACTTACTACCAACCCAGAAACATTTAATTGATTTAGCAGAATTACCTAAAAATTCATTTAACTCAGTATTCTATGGCTATAACTTAAGAGCGGTACTTGATGATGTACTGCTTGTAAGATATGTTGATGAAACGGAAGATGGTACTTCTATTCTGCGCAACGGTATAGTTGTGCCTATCAACGTTGATACAAAAGCCTGGAGAATTGGTGAAGTAATTCTTTGTGGCCCTAATGCTAAGCATGTAAAAGCTGGTGACTTTGTTTGTTTTCCAAATAATCTTGGCGTACCGGTATCCAATCTAGATATAGACAATTACGGTACTCTCAAGAAGGGTTTATTTTTAAATGAACAGCGTATCTTTGGTATTTGTTCAGTGAAGCAAGAGGATAATACAGTAGCTGCCAAGGTATTAACTAAGCGTAACTAAGTTTTAATGAAGACGTCTTTATCCACTTTAAAGACTCTACTTATGAACAATGTTGCAGAGATAAAATTTTTTAGAAAAAGACCAAAGCCTGGTTTTCCTCCAGCCAGAAGAATGTTATGTACTAATAATTTTGTACTTCTAAATAGTCCAGAAGGGCGCATAGCGTTAAATTATAGATTACCAAAGTCGCCCCCTCGGATGAATATGGTTGAAAAGAATGTTCTTATAACCTGGGACATCTTTATGCAGGATTATAGATGCATTAACATGGCTGCATGTAACCTGATATCTGTTATTCCTGCTAACAAAGAATTTTGGAAGTTTTTTAATAGTAAATTAGCTAGACTTTCCTCTCAACAAAAAATAAATTTCATGAACCAATGATATCTCCAGACATAGTAGAAAAAAACATTTCCAATATCTTGCAGAAGCAAGTGGAGTTTGCTATAGAGAAAAAGGTTATTAAAGCCGGTAAGCTTATGCTCTTCTGTATCAAAGATTTTTATTGCAACTTTACGCTTTTTTCAAGCACAAAAAATAAAAAACTTTTATATGAAATACCGTACCCCTTTGATATCGAAATTCAAGATGCATCAATTATCTTTGATTATACTTTTGATACATTTCAAAAAAACAATCCAAATATTATTGATAATATCAATATATTTAAAGGAACGAAGAAACTGTCAAAACTATTTAATAAGAAATTAATTATAAAATTTTCTTTATAAACAGCATCTATATATTATAATAACTTGTGTTCAGTAGATATTTAAATCATTTTCCTGCTGATTATAGCCCATCAGCACAGCAAGTAAAACTTATTAAAAGTGTCGAGAGGTCATTTAATCGCGGAAAAAAATTTGTTATCGTATGTGCACCAACAGGATCAGGAAAAAGCTTTTTAGCAAAAACAGTATCTGGGCTCAGCCAAACACCTTCAGATGAATTTAAGCAGCTTATAAACAATTATAACGCCTACAAGCAAGACCACCTGGGTAACTACATAAATGAACCACAATGCATGCAGCAAACACCTTTCGGCACATTTGTACTGACAATAACTAAATCTCTTCAGGATCAGTATTTATCGCTATTTCCTGATACTAATCTGTTGAAAGGTAAGTCTAATTACATTTGTGAAGTTGATCGTAACTATGATGTCGAAACTGCACCTTGCCTGTTTGCTAGCAGCTTAAAAGACGATTGCTGGGCTTGTAACAAATGCCTTTATTATAATGCACGCAACTCTGCTCTCTTGTCACAGTTCTCTGCTCTTAATTATAAAATGTTTCTATCACTACCAAAGCATTTGAAGCGAAAGAATTTTATTATTTGTGATGAAGCATCTGAACTTGAAGAAGAGCTTATAGCAAGATTTTCTGCAGAAATAAATTATATAAAATTAAAAAACTTCGGTATTATATGTAAACCTCTAACGACAGAAAGCTATGATAAAGCAAGAAGCTGGATGTATGATGTTATGCTCTCCATAAGCGAAAAAATTAATACTCTCTTTACTAAAGCAAGCAAAAAGAAGAATACACTCTCGCAACCCGAAAGAATAAAATTATTAGCGTTAAAAAATATTTATAATTCCCTATCAACTGTTGATCAATTATGGGATGATTGTGAATTTATTATCGATAGAGATGCATCTCGCGCAACCTTTACCCCGCTCAAGGCTGATAAAATTTCAAAGTATATATTTGACTATGCAGATAATGTTGTATTGATGTCTGCTACTATTATTGATCATAAAAATTTTGCTAAATCTCTCGGTATTTCTGATTATGACTACATTGAGGCTGAGAGTGAATTTTCACCAGAAAAATCACCCATATATGTTTCATCAAAAAATAAATTAAATTATAAAAACTTCAAGGTTCTGTTGCCCGAGATTGCAAATCAAATTAAACAGATTGTTGAACATCATAGTAATGTTAAAGGCATTATACATACACACAGCCAGGAGATAGCAAATATCTTAAGAGATAAGCTTTCTGATAATAGGAGGTATCTAATACGCAGTGACACTTCAAATAATGAAGAGATTTTACGCGAACATTATAGTGCTAATTTTCCCACCGTCTTAGTTTCGCCCTCTCTTTCCTATGGAATTGATCTTAAGGACGATCTTGCAAGATTTCAAATCATAGTGAAAATGCCATACCCTCCACTATCTGTTAAGAGAATTAAGAAGATGTTTGATTTAGATAAAGATTGGTATGAAAATAAGATGCTTAATACCCTTGTACAGGCTTGTGGGAGAGCAACAAGAAGTAAAAATGATTTTTCAACAACCTATATTCTTGATGGTAATGCTGTTAGTGCATTAAAGCGTGCCAGTAATAAATTACCTAAATCATTCGTAGATAGGATAATTTAATAAATAATTTAGTGAGAAACCAGACATTTCATTTTGAAATAAAGGATGTCATGACGCAGTTTGTAGCTGCGTTCGATAATATTATAATTAAAAGATTTAATGATGCGAGAGAACCTCAAAGCTCTCTTCAGGTAAGATATGTTTACTCTCCTAAGCAGAGAGTGTTATTTGATATCGTTAACAAAGCACAAAATATAACTTTACCAGTTGTAGCAGTCAGTATAGCGAGTGTTAGTAGAGATGATGATAGAGTGTTTAATAAAATAGGTGGGTTTTACTTTCCACAAGGTATTACTGAAAATTTAAAGAAAGGGCAATCCAACTATTACAACAGCCCTGTACCAGTTAATATCGGTGTAAACATGTCTATTATAACAAAGTTTCAATCTGATATGGATCAAATACTGAGTAATTTTGTACCCTATACAAACCCCTATATCATACTTTCTTGGAAAGTACCGGAAGAATTAGTATCAAATGGTTTTGCTTTTCCGCAGGAAATTAGAAGCGAGGTACTTTGGGATGGAAATATTACAATGGGATATCCAACAGATATTGCAGCAAACGAGAAATACAGAGTAACAGGAGACACATCTTTCATAATCAAAGGATGGCTATTTACTGCATCACACAATTCTGGTACCGTAAGTAATATTTTCTACATTGATTCAAATTTCAACACCAGTACACTTATAACCAGCTATCAGGAACTTTCCACAACAAATTATTATCCTGTTTCATCTGGTATAATAAATGAAACAGAGACCGTGTCAGTATCAGGATACCCTCAAATAACCGATATTAACTATAGCATTAACACTGCATACTAAGATGAAATATATAACTCTCACTCCAAGTCAAACTGCATCTCTTGCAATGAAAGGGTATTTTTTCGATGCAACAAGTTTTGTACTTTTAAGCTGCAATAATAATACTTCTTTTCCTTATGTAAGTGTTATTAAACTATTTCCTGAAAATGCTCGTCTAGATTCTGCGTTTCCGCAAATCAGCGGCTACCCCTGGCAAAATTTTTATAATTTAAATTTTAATGAAATAGTTATAAATGTCTACAATCTACCAGCAAATAATACCTATGACGTTGTAATAGGTAATAGGGCTGGTTATTCCAAGCTTTCAGATAAAGATTATTTTATTGTTGCCACCAGCGCTGCATTGACCCCAACACCCACTCCTACACCTACACCTACACCTACACCTACACCTACACCTACACCTACTCCTACCCCAGCAGTGCCTTCTGCATGTCTTGATAACTGGTCACTAGTAAACTTTAACGGTACTACATTTAGGAATGGTGATCCTATTCCTCAGATTACAGATCAGGAAGAATGGAATACTGCTACAGGTCCAGGTTGGTGTTATTATGATAACGATCTCACGTACGATACTGTTTATGGAAAACTTTACAATTGGTATGCTGTAACTGATGCAAGAGGATTAGCTCCAGAAGGCTTTCATGTACCAACACTAGCAGAATGGGAAGATTTAATTGTATGTTTGGGAGGCTCAGATGCAGGTGGCGGTATATGGCCTGTTGCAGGCGCTAAAATGAAGACAACAGGTACATTTCAAGACGGCAATGGGTTATGGAATACACCAAATGTTGCTACAAATGAAAGTGGTTTCTCAGTAGTACCTGCTGGCTGCAGAACTTCAGGGTTCATAAATCTTCATGCAAGAGGCAGCTTCTGGACTTATGATCAAGCTACATGCATCAATTTCAATAACGGTGCTTCATACGTCTATATTGGAGGTGATGCACAGACTGTCGGTTACTCCGTACGGCTAAAGCAAGGTGCACCTCCTACTCCTACTTTAACCCCTACCTTAACTCTGACTCCTACTCCTACTTTAACCCCTAGCCAGACACCTACCGTTACACCATCAATCCCTGCGTCAGGTATTGTTACTGATGGACTAGTATTGCATTATGATTTTAGTAATCCTAGTTGTTACCCAGGAAGTGGTCCTAATATAACCGATCTCTCTACTGCTAGCAACCCCGGAACCGTTGTAAATGACTATGGTGCAATTTCATATATTAGCAATGGAACAGCTAGTTACTTTAATTGGTCAACTGATGCAGGAGGTAATGGATCCAACTCATTTAACGGTTGCATCAATACAACTTCAACAAACGCATATCTGGATTTTACTATGGTTCTGCAACCTGATTTTACTATGAGTGGAATGGGGGGTATATTCAGTATTCCTGGTGATAAAAGTTTAAGAGTTTATAATAATAACTGGACATTACCTAACCCTGGTAATAACGATGATTGGTCAGCATCACCTACAACATTTTATGTAAACGGGCAGGTAAGCAGTCAATTAATACCAGGGTGGAATATATTTGGTGGAGCAAAGAATAATAGTAACCCAGCATTCCCTGATGTTGCACAATTATATATTGGTACTAGTGGTTATGAAAACCGTAATATGCAAGGTAAGATTGCTGCGGTACTAATGTATAATAGAGTGCTAACGCAATCAGAGCAGTTACAGAATTATAATGCACTTAAAGATAGGTTTGGATTATAAAATGAGGTTGGCTTTAGCCCTTGGAGTAACATGATAGTAGTCCCAATACCAGGATGTCAGTAAAAAACCAGATAATATATAGATCTTTTAATAGTATACTATATTATAAATAATACTATATGGCAGACTCTAATCGTGAATCTACGTTCGGCAGAAATTTAATGAAGTTTATCTCTTCCAATCTACCATATCAATCAGTAGATACATCTGCAAAAATTAATGCCTTAAACCCCAAATATGAGTTATTCTACAACCAGGGTACTAAAGTGGAGGATGCTTTATCCAGACAATCAATTTCAAATTCACCAACATATTCTGAGGACCTGTTCGCCAATGTATTACGTAATCGTGATTTCCATGATTTCATGTATGCTAACATACAACCAGATAAATCCCGCAGATTGATGGATTACCGAGTCATGGCTGCTTTTGCTGAAGTAGCAGATGCATTGGATGAGATTTGTGATGAATTTGTAAACAAAGATGAACAGGGTGAGATTGTTAAAGTTGTCTTTAAGGATACATCAATTTCTGAACAACAGAAAAATGAAATACGTAAGGAGTTTCAAAAATATATTGGATTTTTTCATCTAGATCAAAAAGGCTGGGAATATTGTCGCAATCTTTTGGTTGACTCTGAGCTTTACTGGGAACATATTATTCACAAGGATTATAAAGATAGAGGTATCCTCGGCATATTGCAGGTTCCCTCTGATACAATGGATCCTGTTTATCAAAATGTGCAAAATTTAAAAGTAAAGGGATATTTACTAAGAAAACCAGTCTACGATTCTAAGAACCCTGGTAAAATAGTAAAGACAGAATTGGTTCCAATGGACATGAACCAAGTTACATATGTAAACTCTGGGATCTGGAATGAATCGAAAACTATAAGATTGCCATTTATTGAAAACGCTAGACGCGCCTATAGACAATTATCGCTTATAGAGGATTCTATTGTTATCTACAGGCTTGTCAGAGCCCCTGAGCGCTTAGTCTTTAATGTAGATGTGGGTAATATGCCCCCACCTAAAGCAGAAGCATATCTGAGAAAATTAATGACACAGTACTGGTCCAAGCGTACATTTGATGCAGATCAGAATGCTGCAGTACAGAAATTTAACCCTCAATCCATGCTAGATAGCTTTTGGTTTGCAAAAAGAACAGGAAGTGAAGGCACTAATGTCACATCACTCCCCGGTGGTCAGAATCTCGGTGAACTTGCTGACCTGATATATTTTGTTAAAAAGCTCTATAAGTCGCTCAAAGTACCGGTTAACAGACTCAACCCTGAGGATACATATAACGATGGAGCAAATATTCTTAGAGAAGAATTAAAATTTGCTAGATTTGTAATTAGACTACAGCAGCGCTTTGCTTCAGGTATTAAACCTGGTTTCTATACACATCTCAAGTTAAAAGGTATAGCAGATAAAGTAGGCATAAGAGAAGATGGTTTTGAACTTACTTTTAATGTACCGACAAACTTTTATGAATTAAGAGAAAGTCAAAAATTTCAGATTAAAGCAGAAAACTTTAATTCTATCACACAGAGTGATCTCATATCTAAAACATATGCACAAAAAAGGTACCTTGGATGGACGGATACAGATGTTATGGCGAACAGAGAATTTTTACGCAAAGATAAAGAGCTGCAGTGGGAGTTGGCACAAATTGAAAATAATGGTCCAAATTGGAGAGAAGCAGGTGCCACTGTTCCTGGTGAGAACGGCAGTGAAGCTGGTATGGGCGGTGGAACTGCACCTGCAGGAGGTCCACCTGCATTTGGACCTGCGCCTGGAGCTCCAGAAGCTGAAGGAGAAGCTAGTGGAGAAGGTGGTGGAGAAGCTGGTGGTGTTGCAGCTCCAGCACCAGAAACTGCTGGTGGTGGTGAAGCTTCTGCGCTTCCTAAATAACTTCTGTATAAATAATATTAATGGCGTGTACAGATATAACTCCGATAACTGCTTTTCAAAGTACTAATCTCAATAGCAAGATATCTACTTTTACGCGTCTCTCTGATCGCATAATGCGCACCCTGGGTGCACCCTTAATTAATGTAGAAATACATCATGATCAATTGTTTGAGAATATAAGCATAGCTTGTGAAATGTTTACTAAGTTTGCTGGCTATACTGAAGAATATCTTGTTTTTGATTCTGATTTATATAAAGATGGTAAAGGTGTAAAGTTAGATGAACTGTTTAGCATAACACCATTTTTTAATAAAAATATATCTCCTTCACCCCTTGTGTATGTATCATTATCCTCTATACCTGGCAGTACATTTGCTACATCCTCCACCTTAAGCTCAACATATATTGATGGTATTTTTAAGAATCAAATTTTAACAAAAACAAATTATCTCAGTGTTATTAATTTTGACAACACACTGGCAGTAAATTTTATAAATTCAAATAACTCTCAAGAAACTTTTGTTAATAGCTTTGATTATGATATAATGGATTATAGAAAAGTTATAGATCTTTTTGATTTTGAGGAAGGTTCAACAACTGGTGTAAACACCCTCTTCACCATAGAGCAGACATTAGCGCAACAAACATATTTCAGCTATGCCATGGGCAACTATGGATTTGATTTAATTAGTTGGTATGTCCTTAAAGACTGGATGAAGATGAGGGAGAAGCTTCTGGCGCAAAAGAAGTATTATACATTTGATGAAAGAACTCAATATATGGTATTATACCCACCACCCAGAACGCCAGGATCTGGAAGCAGATTTTATGGAATTATTGCATGCTATGTAGAGAGACCACTGAGAGACATAATTAAAGAGCCATGGGTATATCAATATGCACTAGCACTATCAAAAATATCTGTCGGCAATGTGCGTACTAAATACTCAGGAACAAATTTATTTGGTGGTGGTCAAATAAACGGTACAGATATTCTTTCACAGGGTCTTGAAGAAAAAGGGAAACTTGAAGAAATGCTACAATCCGGTCCTCCAGGATTTGGTGATGCAGCTCCTCCAATGTTTTTTGTCGGATAATGCTACCTCTCAAAAAAGACGATAGCTACCGCCAGGGTATATTTAAACCTAAAAACGCATCTAAATATGTCGGCAAGGGAATGCCAGTCTATAGAAGTGGGTGGGAGCTCAAATTTTTTAGATGGTGTGATGATAATGCTAATATATTAGAGTGGGCCAGTGAATCTGTTATAATACCTTATGTAAATCCTACAGACGGTAAAGTGCATAGATATTATACGGACGGGGTTGTAG
>Ga0136644_10004567_pt1 | contig 10208 bp, 9 predicted proteins | sample C_130820_EF_Meta_FD_94780 | JGI IMG/M metagenome (GOLD analysis project Ga0136644, IMG submission 94780) | Freshwater microbial communities from Lake Croche, Canada to study carbon cycling - C_130820_EF_MetaG (v2) (version 2) | ecosystem: Environmental > Aquatic > Freshwater > Lake | place: Lake...
AAACCATAAGGAGGTTTTTTCCAATAGTATAAATCTCATTAGCATATGTGGAATGAGATTTTTACAGTTGCTAAGAAACAATTATAGGAGGGGGCGAGCGGGGGAACCTGGGTTCCCTGCTAAAATAAAATATACTCAAAATATAGTAAACTTTACAAATGATATATGATGTTGTAGTTATAGGAGCCGGTATAGCGGGTCTATACAGTGCGTACAAACTAAAACAAAAGATCCCCGGGGCGAATATCTTGATCGTAGAAAAAAACGAACAAAAATATTTGGGGGGTCGTGCTGGAACAGTTGACTTTCACGGTGTTCCGGTTTCACCTGGTGCCGGCGTTGGCAGAAAAGAAAAGGACAAGTTGCTTATCAAACTTTTGAAAGAATTACACATAAAATATGGTCAAGGTATATCTAAAACAGTTTTTTCTAGTACAGTGAAGAATCCTGTAAATATTGGAAAAATAATGACACAACTAAAAAAAGAATACAAAAAACAACATGAGTCCATAAAACAAAAAAAAAGTCAAACCTTCAAAGAGTTCGCTACAAAAGTTCTGGGTTGCGACTTGTATCAAGACTTTTTAGTTACGTCGGCATACACCGATTATGAGAATGAAGACGCTCATGATGTTTTGTACAACTATGGAATGGACGACAATGAAGACGGGTGGTATGCTCTTTACATACCATGGAAAAAATTGGTAGATGCTTTGGCAAAAAAATGTAATATCAAATTTTCGTGTAATGTTACACGTATTGAAAATAAATTGGGAAAAGACGAAGAAGTGTATGTTTTAGACACTGAAAAAGGTAGTCGTATATCGTGTCGCGTGGTAGTAGTGGCGACTACAATTAGTTCTGTAAGACGCCTATTCCCAAAACACGATATTTACAAACAAATACACGGACAGTCCTTTTTGCGTGTTTATGGGAAATTTTCAGAAGAAAGTATTCCTATTATGAAAGAACTTGTTCCCAACAAAACAGTTGTTCCGGGACCAGTGCATCGTCTCATCAACATGGACGGAGATAAAGGTGTATATATGATTGTTTATACTGACAATGATGGCGCAGAGTTTTTCAATAAAAATAAACAGCTTACAAATACAGCAAAAACTCGCGAGCACTACTCAAAAATATTAGACATGTCTCTTGGACTTCCGTCGGGAAGTCTCCATCTCACCGATATTATATCATTTTATTGGCCAGAGGGAACGCACTACTATGAACCGTTGCAGGGGACCTACAAAACTCGTAGCGAATTTATATATACAGCTCAGCACCCAATGCCGAATGTTTACGTAGTTGGAGAAATGATTAGTGAGCAACAAGGCTGGGTAGAGGGAACCCTTGAAAGCGTAGAGGCGGTTCTTTAAGCTGGAAACCTTCGGTTTCTAAGGGCGAGCGGGGAACCTGTATTCCTCGCTATACTCTTTTGTCTGTCTCGTAATTATTTTTTGTTTATTGTAGTTAACTTTATTAATGACTGATATAATTGATTTTGACAATGCCTTAGTCATAGGTGGATCTGGAATGATCGGAGTTCATATAAATGTCAAGTATAAACCAACTTCAAAAGAAGTAAATATTTTAGACTATTACTCAATAAAACAATATCTATCAAAACACAAAGAAATATCTTGTATCATTAATTTAGCCGCTTTGAATTTGAGAAATTCTGAAGAAGATCCAGTCAAATCAATACACGTAAATATTGACGGAACAACGAATTTATTGATGATAGCTAAAAAATTTAATTTACCGTTTATATTACTCTCTAGTGGAGCCGTTTTTTCTTCAAAACAGAACAACAAAAAAATATTCATAGAAACAAGTAAAACTAGTCCAAATTGTTTTTATGGAGTTACTAAAAGTTCTTCAGAAAAAATTTCATTACTCTACGAAAAATGTATTGTTATTAGAACCGGGTGGGTTTTCGGAGGAACACAACAAAACCACAATAAATATGTTGAGCTTTTTATTAATAATTTATTAACAAATACTCCAATTTATGCAAACAGTAATTTTTATGGGTCTCCAACATATGTAAGTGATTTAGTAGAAAAAATTAAATATATAGTCACTAATAAAATGTATGGAGTTCACCACGTAGTTAATGCAGATATTGCATCAGGTTATGATGTAGCTAAAGAAATTTCAAAACTACTTGGAAAATCAACTGATTTAATTTTTCCAACAAGTTGTGAAAAGGTTCCAAACGCTGGACCTAACCGAAGTTTGAGTGAAATATTAGAAACTAGTTATGAATACAATAAAATGCGAAGTTGGAGGGAGGCGTTAAGTGAATATATTGATAAATATTTAATATCAAGGCAAATGAGTGTTGATGTAAAAAAAATAGATAATGATATTTGGAAAAACAGAGATAAATGTAGATTGTGTGATAGTGCATATTTAAAAACTTTTTTCAAACTAGAGCATTCTCCACAAGCAAATCATTTTGTTGAAAAACCGGTAGATCAACAACTAATTCCTTTAGATGTGTGCATTTGTAACAACTGCAACCATATACAACTACTGCAAATATTAGACAAATCTTATCAATATTCTAATTACTTGTATACTACTTCTGCAAGTAAACCGATGGTGAGTCACGTTACCTCAAATATAGAAATATTTTTAAAAAGCAATAATATTCAAAAAACTGATAAAATTTTGGAAATTGGTGCGAATGATGGAACTGGAATAAAATATTTACTTGACAATGAGTATGTCAACGCAATTGGAATTGATCCCGCTGTTAATATAAACAAATTTCACAACTTGCCAATTATATGTGATTTTTTTGGACCAAATATTTTCAATTATGATAATATCAGCACCAATAGTTTTAAATTGATTTACGCATTCCATTGTTGCGCTCATATTGAAAATATACAAGAAATATTTGAAACTATATACAAGTTACTCACTGAAGACGGTGTATTTGTTATGGAAGTTGGGTATTTTTATGAAGTTTATAGACAACATGCATTTGATGTAATTTATCATGAACATATTGATTATCACACTTGCAAAAGTATGAGGATATTTTGTCTCAAAAATAATCTCAAACTATTTGATGTTAAAATGAACAAGATTCAAAGTGGTTCTATACAGTTTTATATATCAAAAAATATGGGAATTGAAATAAACGATAGTGTGGAAAAAACAATACAAAAAGAAGAAGACGCAAAACTATTTGATATAGATAGTTTGTTAAATTGGAAAAACAAAATTATTTTGAATAGTAGAGACCTGGGCTATCTTATAAATTGTTTTATTTCCGAGGGAAAAGTAATATTTGGTTATGGTGCTTCCGCAAAGTCAACTACATTTATTCATCAATACAAATTATCAAACTCTACAATCAAGTATATAATTGACGATAGTCATTTAAAACAAAATTTGTTTACACCAGGTTCTCATATACCAATTGTGTCTATGGACATTTTGAATGTTGAAAAATGCGACTATATTATAATTTTGTCTTGGAATTATACTGATGAAATTTTATTAAAACTTCACGATTACATAAGTTGCGGATTAAGAGTCATTGTACCTTTTCCGAATATTACAATAATATAGAATTTTTATTGGATTAGCGGGGAACCCAGGTTCCCCCGCTCACCCCCTCCTATAATTGTTTCTTAGCAACTGTAAAAATCTCATTCCACATATGCTAATGAGAGTTGTATTATTGGAAAAAACTTCCTTATGGTTTTTCAAAAATTCCATTTTTGGGGCACCGGTGGACATAGCTGTATTGGATTTATCTAACCAGCTATGTCCACCCGGTTGCGAAGCATTCCAAAACTTGAAATTTTACACCTTTGCACATTCAAAACGCCCACTTCGTGGGCAGTTATGAGGGAGCAAGGTGATGCTGATTGCGCATTTCAAATACGCAATGGTGTAAAAAACCATAAGGAGGTTTTTTCCAATAATACAAATCTCATTAGCATATGTGGAATGAGATTTTTACAGTTTCTGAAAAAGAATTATAGGAGGGTCCGGGCAATCCTCGGTTGCTAAGGGCGAGCGGGTGCGCTGCGCTTCCACTACGTTTTTCCTGGGTTCCCCGCTATATCTAACTCTGTCTCGTATACAAATTTGTATAATGTTGAAAATATTTGCAAGTCAATAGTTCTATCCATATCGTTTTTAATTCTATAATATAATACATTTTCTATGTCATTCATTGCAACATTTGCATCTCCATCAATACACCATTTCAACATATAATTAAAATTATTTATGTCACACAGACTTATATTCAAACTATATTCTAATAGAATTCCTATATATACATCTTCATTATAGTGATACATGGTGTGATAATCTATTCCTAAGTTAACTAAATTAATACAAACATCTTTTGATAGAATTATACCTGTACCTGATATAAATAACTCGCATATAATAAATCCTCCAGCAAAATTTGTTAATGGTAAGGATTTTTTTAAAGTAAATAAATTTTTCAAGTTCCAAAAACTACTTAAATTTGTTCGTATTAAAAAATCGTAATCATAGTTATTATTCACATATTCCATTGATTTTATTGTTTTTATGTACATACCAGGAGTTATACATTCTTCACCTTTTACGTAAATATAATCGTCTTTTTCACATACGTCGCACTCCAAGTCATTTTTTAGTTCAATAAAAAATATTTTTACATTTTCTTTGTATAATGAGAAATATTCTCTTGCAAACTGTCTCATTTCACTATAACAAGGCAAACTATCATCACTTACGCTCAAAAATATAAAATCGTATTTTCTCATTTAATACAATTGAGTGAAAAAAATACATTTTTACAAACGCAAACCTAATTTTTATACTTGATTGTAGTCCTTTTCTCATTTACAATTCTAATATTATAGGAGGGTCTAGAGCCGGCAAGCTTCGCTGCCGGCTCCAACTGGGCAACCTTCGGTTGCTAAGAGTGAGCGGGGGAGCTGCACTTCCACTACGTTTTTCCTGGGTTCCCCGCTAAGTCTGGGAACATTTCAGTAGGATATATTTTGCAGTGCCAGGTTTTCCAACTTCTCGGAAAACTCTTTTTGCCACTCCCACTCTTTGCGCAACTGTTGTATCGTAGAGTCATCAATTTCATTTCCATGAGCATCGTGTGTTGGTACGCCGTCTGAATCAAACAATGAGTACAAACTTGGTAGTCTACGAAACATTTCAGTTGGTTCAACATAATACCAGTCTAGGTTTTCCAAGATATGTAACATCTGATTTCTATCAGCATCATCTGTATCGTGTAGTTTCTCCAGATTTTTGGACAGCTTTCTGAGTATAGTTTTAATAAGGCCTTCGTAGTTCATTATGTAGATCCGTAGTTGTCTTTGGCTTGTGTAATTTATGATAAAATTTAACTGGTTTTTTATTTTATTGTTTTATAAAAAAGCATTTCAATTTTTTTTGGGCATAACTGTTTCAGCTATGTCCACCGGTGCCCCAAAAATGGAATTTTTGAAAAACCATAAGGAAGTTTTTTCCAATAATAAAAATCTCATTAGCATATGTGGAATGAGATTTTTATAGTTGCTAAAAAAAATTATAGGAGGGGGCGAGCGGGGGAACCTGGGTTCCCCGCTAAACTGTTTGATTTATCTTATTTCAAGTCAGATATGTCCACTGGTGCCCCAAAACTTGAAACTTTGAAAACCATAAGGAGGTTTTTCCAATAGTATAAATCTCATTAGCATATGTGGAATGAGATTTTATAGTTGCTAAAAACAATTATAGGAGGGTCTAGAGCCGGCAAGCTTCGCTGCCGGCTCCAACTGGGCAACCTTCGGTTGCTAAGGGCGAGCGGGGGAACCTGGGTTCCCCGCTATTTCAAGTAATCCATCGTTTGTAACAATATCATCTCCTGCTTTGTGAGTTTTTGGAATATCAAATGTTCGTCAAACTTGAGTTGGAAATGACGTCCGTGGGGCCCAATTGTTTTGCAAACGAGAGAAATTCCGTCGTCCACCACTTTAATATCGCACAGTATTCCTCCACTATGTAATGGTAAACAATCTGGATCTGTTATTGGAATATAGCGAATAAAAGCGCCGTATTTTAAATAGTTCATCTCGTCCAAGTATATGTAATTTTTTAATTTTTCCATGTACTCTTCAATAAGTGACTTGGGTAAATTGAGACCTTGTAAGATTCCACTTTTTATGGAATCCATTTTTTCTGTTGTCATATCTAACAAGTAAGAGTTTTCTTCTTTGTCCAATACTTTTAAGATGTCATCTGACATATTCATTCTATATAAATACTTGTATACACTATCTAGACAAGTATTTATTTATACTGTTTATCATAACATCTTAACGTAAGTTAGAATTGAACTTGGGTTCCCTATATTAAAACATAGACCCACCAAACATGCTTCCACCAAACGCCTCATTAGCGGGCATGGGACCTTGATCAAACTGGCCTATACCAGGAGTTGCTGCATTAACCATTGGATTCGCGTCGTTGCGATACATATTATTGTAGTCAGGCATCTGTTGCCCTCCCACCATAGGTAAACTACTAATGGAAGTTCCTTGACCATCACTAGCACCTCCTGAGTACATTGCTTGATTCATTGCAGCTTGGTTTCCACCTTGCGATATTGGCTGAGACACTTTTACATTTCCTTTTCCTTTGCCCTTTCCTTTACCCTTTGCATCTTTTTCATCTGACTTACCATTCCATAACTCAACAACGCGATCCACTAAAATAGTCACCTTCTCTCCCAACTTTGTTTGTAAACTCAATGTAATCATTAGCATAGACAATACAATAAAAATAATACTAAATTCTGGATACTTGATGCCGCTATATGTAGGAGCAAACGTTACTACACGATTAATAAAAAATAGTGAAATAAACATTCCTATGATCTGCAAAAGTACTTCCGCAACTATCTCTAAACTTCCTTTTTCATCATTGGCCTCTGGAACATATTTTTGCATTATTTTGTTTACAAGAACGATTGGAATAATAGACAACGTCGCGTATTGGATTATATTCAACATATCTCCTTTAGAATCATCATCAAAATGGAATACATGTTTGAAAAATCCAGTCGCAGATTTTGATGTATTTTCTAAACTTTCCATTGTGTATAGTTAACTTAATTTATAATAAGAAAAGAATAAATTGCTTCTTTGAGGAATGACGATTCGTCAATGTTTTCGGGTGTCGCACGTTATGCGTCTATACCAAAAAAACAATATATAGGAGATTTTTATTATGAGTAGTTCTCGTTCCATCGCAGCAGCAAGACAAAGAAGAGCAGCAGAACCGGTTCAAACACAACAAGTCAGACCTAGAACTTCTATTGCGTCACAATCTGCATTCGCCCCACAACCACAAATTCAACAGCAACAACCACAGTTTAGAAATGTTCAAGGAATGCCAAATGGTCAAAGAAATGTAAATGGAAATGTTTCTCAAATACAACAGCAACAATTTTTACAACAACAGTACCAACAGCAACAGTACCAACAGCAACAGTACCAACAGCAACAACAGCAGTCAAATGTTCCTCAAGGAAAGGCGACTCATGAAATTGGAAAAATCTCGGTTTCTGATGCTATTGGTCTAATTACTCTAAGACTTGGACGTCTTGAGTTATTGACTAAAAAAATAGAAGATGCCGATCCAAATGAACAGTTTGCATCTTCCTCAACCGGATCTTCAGCTGCCTTTGATGATGTTGTTGCTAGAAGTATAATATCAAGGCTTGAGGATTTAGAGAAAAAAATTAGTACTCCAAACAAACAGATGGATACAAAGATAAACAACATACTTGAAAAGGTTACTCTTTTAGAAAACGAGTTACAGGAAGCTAGAGACACTATAGTAAATTTAGAGTCAATGCTTCTTGTAGAAGCGCCTTTAGATTCTCAAATGGATAATGTGATAGAAACTACTACAACAGACTCACTAGAACCCACTACTCTCTCTAGCGAGGTTGTTGAAAACCATACTATTTCAGCTGTAGTAGAAGAGACAGTCCCTCCTCCCTCTGTAGAAGTGGTCAAAGAAAGCGTGCCGATTATTGAGAAAAAGGAGAACAATATACAAGTTATTGTGGAAGATGTTGAACATGACGACTAATATAGAGTTTATTAGATAAAGTAATAAAGCTAAATATAAAATATATTTACATCATAGTAAATATGTTTGATGATAAAGTAAATGATAAACTATCATATACTCAATGCTTGTACAAGCTATGTCATGCAAATGAAAATAATATTTATATTGACTGTAGTTACTTTAAACATATGGTAAAATGCAACATTCATATAGACTTAATAACTCAACGATTGGAAACTGTTTTTAAAGAAGTATTACAAAGTTATAATAAATATACGATTCATGCATGTTTGAAAAATTTCTCTGTTACTGATTGTGATAAATACAAAAATTATACAAAAGAACTCTCATACAAATTATATTACTTGTGTGAAAATGATCCAGATAATGTTCTTGAAACGCTTTATATATATAACCCATCATCTATTATGTCAATGTTACACAAATTATTTGAAATGCTATGTCATGTTGATATAAGAAAAAGAATACAAATGGTTAAATGATGTCGTCGCCATAATTAGGACTTTTTATTTTACACCTTTGAATATTTAGGTTCGCACAAAAATATATAAATTTGATTAGCATATGTGGAATGAGATTTATAACTCTGCCAATATAAAGATTCAAGGAGGGTTTGAAAGGGAACCTGGGTTCCCTTCTATTTTATATTTTTTCAAATGCTGCTGTTTATAAACAATGAACAAATTGTTCTTATAGTAATGAGAGTCATCTCTGTGAGCATACTCAATACCAAGTTCTTGTTTCATATATCTTGAATGAGGCCATTCAAATTGAATAACTTTTATATGAGAACATTCAAATTCGTCTTGATCTGGTATCTGAATACTCAATAAATTACATATTTGTTTTGCAATATATAATCCAATAATTCCATTAGGGTGGTTTTGTGTATCAAACAATTTCCATGTTTTGTAATGTTTTTCAATAAAATCAACGACTTTAATATTGCAATACAAGTCTTCTTTTCTTCGCATATAACCAATACAATAATCCACTCGTTTTTGCAAATTAAAATTATATTTGTTTGTATCATATAATTCTAGTACTTCCTCAAGAGTTAATCCTTGATTCTCATAATTGTCCAAGGTTTCTCCTCCAACATAAGGCTCGGTTTCTAAGTAAATAGGCCACATGTCCAAATATAACGACGGAAAACATATACGTCTACAAGTAGGTTGTAATAATTTTAAAACACCGTCTTCATTTTCTGTACTTTTTATGCCGTGGGTTGAACTGACTGGTTGATATATGAAAATAGTGGCCGCTTGAATACAAGTTAAATCATCATTTGATAGTTCGTCTTTGTAATTTTGTATATACACTTTGTGAATCGTTTTGAAAAAGTCTATTTGTTTTAGAAAATTATCATAGATAAAGTCTCCTTGACAAATTGTATATATGACTAAATTATGCATACTCTAGTGCTGTGATACATATTAACATAAAAATTTGTATACGAAACACGAATTCGTGTAAAATTTGATTTTATTCTTTTTAGTTTTATTAGTTTAGACAAGACATTTTGTGCATAGAATGAAGATTATTATAGGATTTTTTGTATTTTGTATCGTGTTATTTCTTTATTTGCATATTCAATTTCAGTTGAAAACAAGCGACGATTTAGAAGTATATGAATTAGATGACGCATCTAAAGATAAATTGGAAGATATTTGTGACATACGACAACCGGTTATATTTGATTTTTATTGTGATAAAATAATAGAAAATTGCAATGAAGAAAATATGATGAAAAATTATCATGCATTTGAAATAAGAGTAAGAAATGCAAAAGAGTCAGATTGCAGCTACTTACCAATACAGTTAAATGATGCAGCAAAACTTTTTCAGGAAGATACAAATAACTGTTATTTTTCTGAGAATAATACTGATTTTTTAAATGAAACTGGTCTTGTAAAATCAATTCAATACAATGACGAATATTTGCGACCGTATATGGTTTCTAACTGTAAGTATGACATAATGTTGGGGAGTTCTGGTGTAAAGACACCATTTAGGTACGACTTGAACTATCGTAACTATTTTATAGTAACACAAGGTTCTATTAAAATAAAATTAACTCC
>Ga0136644_10004570_pt1 | contig 10206 bp, 9 predicted proteins | sample C_130820_EF_Meta_FD_94780 | JGI IMG/M metagenome (GOLD analysis project Ga0136644, IMG submission 94780) | Freshwater microbial communities from Lake Croche, Canada to study carbon cycling - C_130820_EF_MetaG (v2) (version 2) | ecosystem: Environmental > Aquatic > Freshwater > Lake | place: Lake...
GGCTCTTCATTGCGGTTATTCTGGTATAATAAAAATTGCGGAAGAACCTACAAGTATTGCACGAATTGGTAAGCGTAATTTGGGTTCAAGAGCAGGCGAAGAAGTATCCATAACACAAAAACACACTTATTACAAAGTCAGTATTATTACAAAACAAAATGAGCCATGGATAAACAAAAAAGTCAATGAATCCAATGAAGAAAAAGTAATAGACTATGAAGGAAAAGTGTATTGCATAGAAATGCCTAGCTCTCATACATATTATATGCGCGAGTCTCTGCATTCTCCGTGTCTAATAATAGGGAATTCGTCAAGGCACGGCCAAAAAGGTACGATCGGAAATATAATCCAAGAAGAAGACATGCCGTATACAAAACAAGGCGTTAGACCTGATATTATTATCAATCCACATGCGATTCCGTCTCGAATGACGATTGGCCAATTGAAAGAAACCCTGCTTGGAAAAACACTGGTTTCGCTTGGCTTATTTGGTGACGGTACATCGTTTGGAAATTTAGAAATCAATGATATTCGCAAAGAGCTTTTGAAGGTGGGATATGAGGCGCATGGAAATGAACTAATGTATGACGGTCTAACTGGTGAACAAATGGAGTGCAGTATTTTCATGGGACCGGTATTTTATCAGCGCTTGAAGCACATGGTAAATGATAAGGCACACAGCCGTTCTATTGGACCGATGGTGAATTTGACGCGACAACCAGCTGAAGGACGTTCGCGCGATGGTGGTTTGCGGTTTGGCGAAATGGAAAGAGATGCAATGATTTCGCATGGAGCCGCTAGATTTATACGCGGTCGCATGTATGATTCGTCGGATAAATATCAGGTCCATGTTTGCAAAAAATGTGGTCTTATTGCGTCTTATAATGATGAAATGCATATACATCATTGTAGGACGTGTGATAATAGATCAGATTTTGCATATGTGGAGATTCCTTATGCGTGCAAACTTCTCTTTCAAGAATTGACAACGATGAACATATCGCCGCGCATCATGACAGATCACTAAATCCACCTTTTCCACCTTTTCCACCTTTGAAAAAAGTGTAGCCAAAAAACCGAAACAATTTTCTCTTCTTTATTTTGCTCCACCTTTTCCAAAGGTGGAAAAAAATTGATTGTAAAATAAAAAGTTTTTTTATTCGCACACAAAGACACAACCACATTGAAAAATGGAAGAACCTAGATCTGTAGTAGTTATTATTCCCCGCTTGCTGCGGCTAATACCCGAAACCGAACCAGAGCTTATCCAGGAAATACAGGCTTATGCGGTTACATTATGGAACAAGGCGCCCGAAGTGACAACCACGCGCGAATGTTGGATACCTTTAGCACTTATTTTACGAAAGCACATAAAAAAAGTCGACACAAGTTGGAAACTTACATTGGTCAAGATATTCTCTAACCAAGCATAAGATAAATATACCAAACACCAATTAAAGAGAACTCTACATTAACCTATAAGAATTTATGGAGATGGGCTCGAAACAATCGTTACAAGAAATCATGAAACTAATTGAACAAAATGCGGAGAAAAAAACCAAAGAATTTTTATTGAGCGATCATGGAAAAAATATGAAGGACATTAACTTTGAGAACAAATTGAAAGAGATTATGCAGGAGGGAGAGACGGAATTTATAAAAAAGACCGGTCGCCGAATGACATACGTAGAAATGCGTGAAATTTTTGGATAAATTCATTTTTGTTATTTTTATTATTTTTGTTATTTTTATTATTTTTGTTATTTTTATTATTTTTGTTATTTAATTCAATTATAAAGAATGATACGACGCAAATGCGACGATTTTTTTGTCTATATATTTATATATTTATATATTTATATGAGTAAAACAAGAAGCAATAAGAGAGTGAAAAAAACAATGCAAAAGAGCAAAAAATCTAGAAACACCAGAAATTATGTTATATTTGAAAAGTATAAGAAAAATATATTTGGGGTTGATATATTTATATACAAATTGAAATTTAATACAAACTATAAATGTGGTCATTATTTAACGTTAAAGAAAAAAACAGATTATATAAAAAAATCCGTTGTAAAAAATATACATTTGTTGGATTTTTTAACAAAAAATAAGGTGTTTTCAAAAAAGATATACAAATATGATAAAAATATTACAGAAAAAATTATAAGTTTAATGAATGCTAAAGAAAAATATACTTTTTGTTTGAATAAAAATACTTTAGTTTTTGCCGAAACAAAAACTATCGAAAATAATTCTTTAGTTAAAGAATGGATGACGAAACATATAATGCTTTGTGATGAAAATGCTTGCGCAAGTGGCGAAATGATAATACACAACAAATCATTCGTTTTCAATAATTCTTCTGGTACATTTCAACCATCTCTTCACGATTTATATTCAATAAAAAAAGCCTTACCATTTATGGATATAAAAATAACAAGTAGAGAATCCAAAACTTTTGAATTTTTCTAAGAGTTCAATTTGGCTCCACATCCACTTTTCAAAAAGTAGATTTTTTCTAAAAGTATATAAAGATATATATTATATAGATGACCAGATATTTTGCTGACATATCCAACTTTGGCTATACGAAAGATTATCTCCCAATATTGAATGGCTGCATTAGTGCGGATTTATTCATTCTCTTCTTTTTGTTTCACAATATTGCGTTTCAATCAAAGTACTTGAAATTATGGTATAAGAAATTTACCTTGGCGGCAGCACTAGCAGATGTCCTTATTTTGGTTATTGGAATCATTATAGCTCGATTTTTGTATAAATTTATATTTAGCGATTTTAGCATATGGAAGTTTACCGGTTTAGCAGTATTGATACAAATAACGCATGATCTCCTGTTTTATCTTATTTTTAACAACACACCCATAGGCTATAGCTACATTTTAGACTTTTTCAAGAAGTATGCTAGAGAGATTAGTGGGTGGGCTATTTTAGGCGATAGTATCATGATGATTGCCGCGTGCCTATTAAGTTCTTATATGGCGACATTAAGCGTAAATGTAAATATTATTACATTAATCGTATCGTTGTACTTTTATCCATTTATGCTTTATATGCAATCATAAAAGATGTTTGATTTTATACGTTAAAAATGTAGTTAAAGCGAATAATATTCCACCCCAAGTTGTATCTAAAATAGTAGTTAGTACGCGCCAATTCTTTAATAGAGAGAGATTGGTAAATTCGTAGACGGCGTAAATAACGATACCTAATAAAAACGCATCACTTACGCTTTTATTTTTGCTAACAATAAAGTAATTCAAGCCGAAAATGAGGAAAATATAGGTTAAAAAGGCGCCAACTAAATTTAATTGGACAGGGGTGCCTTGTATTTGTTTTATTTGTTTGTTAAAATAACTTTTCATTATATTCAAGTAGATCGCATCAATGCAAACAAACAAGATGGCCGAAACAAGTAGAAGAATCATAATTGCTTTATATAATATATCAAAGGATATTATTTTGATAAATCAAAGAATATTATTTTTATTATTTTAGCTAGACTTTTATTTTGTAGAAGTATAATATATATGTCAACCTCTATTGGATATACTAGCCCTATCAATGGAAGTTATTCAAATATAGTGAATATTGCTCAAAAAACCTCGCATGGTGCTCCTATTTTAGGCGGCGGTATTAAAGGTTTTATTCCTCAAGCACTCAATGATACAGACAACAATGACCAATTTGCGCAAACACGATTTACTTTAAGAAATGCATGGAATAACTTATATCCTAAACAATTAGCAGCGAAAGATTTAAAGCGCATTTGCACCCCATTTCGCGCTGTTACCAATTCCGGAGATTTATTAGCTAGGGAGTGGATTTATTATTCATGCGGCGGTCCTTGCCAAACGTTTCAAAGTCGTCCTAATTTGAAGGGATTAAGGGGGCACTTTGGCGCGAATCAAAGTGCTTGCGATAATAGTGGTGTTCCCGCTGGAACTTGCAATACACGATATGTCTACGATAGCTCGGATTATGTCACGTATTTGAAGCAAAAGGCCGTTGGTAAAAATTACAACGCGGTTACGAATGGAGGCAATTACGGAAATGGTGCGCAAAGTGCGATTCGGGCTATTAGGAGATATTAATTTGTACTTTTAAGTAATTAATATAATATATTATTATTTATATATGACAAATAATATTATAGATTGGTTTGGGACTAATTCACAACCATTTTTTTTAACAGCATTTGGTAATTATATTTATGCATCTATATTTGATGGTTCTATTGCTGAAATTATACAAATAAATTTAAAAACTGCTAATTTGGATACTTTCTGGGTTTTAAATGACATAGCGTATGGTTTAGTTATACGTGAAGAATACTTATATGCATCAACAAATAGTTATGGGGGGGGGATTGCTCAAATAAAGTATGGTGAACCATTTTCACCTTCCAATCCTCCAACAACGAACTGGGCTACAATTACCACAGGTTCGCCGCGAGGTTTAGCGGTATTTGGAAACTACATGTATGTTGCATGTGTAGATGTTTCACCGGGTCCGGATGTAATTAGTAAAATTGAATTAAATAACCCTACAAATATAGTTGCAAGCTGGGCTACTGGATTTGATGCTCCTGAAGGTTTAGTCATAGATGCTGACGGCGAATATATGTATGTCGCAAACAACGCTAGTGGTACTATTAGTAAAGTAGATGTAAGTACCGGTGCAATTGTAAAACTGGATTGGTGTTTATTAAATTTGGTTTATGGTCTTGCTATATATGGTCCATACATGTATGCTTCAACTAATAGCATTGAAAGCACAATTATTCAAATAAATTTAAAAGATGGAAGCATTAATAATTCAAATTGGTTTGATGGATTAAGTTCCCCTCAAGGATTATGTGCATTTGATTCATTTTTGTATGTTGCTAATGGTGGAAATCAAACAATTAGTAAATTAGAATTACCTCCTACACCACCCACACCACCCACGCCCATTTCCAACATTTGTTTCCCCGCCAAAACACCCATTACCACCGACCAAGGCAATATTCCTATTGAGTGCGTGGATCCCGATATCCATACAATTGACAATAAAAAGATCGTTGCTATTACCAAGACTATTTCACTCGACGAGTATTTGATTTGCATTGAAAAAGATGCGATTGATTTTAATTATCCCAACAAAACAACACTTATCAGTAAAGACCACAAAGTATTCTACGAAGGTGAAATGTTTCGAGCCGAAGAATTTGCTGAAGAGTTTGAAGATGTTTACAGGATAGAATACAATGGTGAGATCTTATACAATGTTTTGATGGAAGAGCACGACAATATGCGCGTGAACAATTTAATATGCGAAACATTGCATCCCAAAAATATTATTGCAAAATTATATTCCAAACACTTGGATGAAGAGTACAAGAACAAATTTATTACCTTACTAAATAACTTTTTTACGGCTACTGATTCAAATGACGAACTAAGGTCTGAGCATGATATTAGCGAGCAAATAGAATCATTGGACGAAGAAAATTACAACAACTTGGTAAAATATTTAAATCAAGAAATAACCAAAATCATAAGTAATAAAACGCAACCTGAAACTATATGCCTTGATTTGCGAAAAGAAGATGAAGAAATACAAAATATTATTTTGACATACAGCACAAATGATAATACAAAACTACTTTCAAAATTGGCAAAACGCAAAAATGATACAACGAGAAATATTGAAAGCAAAATAATGGCAAAAATTTCAATGCACGATGAAACAACCAATTTAGCGCTTATTTCAAAAATAGCAAAAAAAGCTAGTAAAGTAGTAATATGCAATGAGGATGAAATCAAGAAGAAGAAGCAATTTTTAGAATTGGAAAAAAATAGAGATAAACGTTTTGATGAAATATTGAGACAATACAAAAAGGCTATTTCAAAATCGAGAACTCAAAAGAAAACAATTTTTAGTGAACAAGAAAAATTAAAAACCAAAGGAGCAACGCAAAAACAACGAAATTATTAAAAGCGCATCAGATTTTTGTAAAAATTAAATATTATTAGAATTAAATATTATTTAATAATATATCTAATATATAATAAATACACATGAGCAACACTATAACTTCAAATAACAACAATTATTGGCCGCCAAATTTTGAATACATACAACCACTTTTTTTTACAGGAGATAATGATTTTTTATATTTATCAAGTTCAACGCCTACTGATAATACCATTTATCAATTAGATTTAGCTGCAAGTCAACCTACAACACCAATTCCTTTTTATACTGCGCCTGATGGTGTACCAACGGCATTATTAGCATTTGATAATTACCTTTATGTAGCAGATCCGTCCTATGGTATTATACAAATTGAAATTGATAATAGTGGTAATGTAGTTACTGATTGGTGTAATCATTTGGTTGATAAAACAATCACTTCTTTAGCTAATGATTTGAATTTTATTTATGCTGCAAATTTTACAGACAATACTATTGATAAAATTGATTTAACTGGATCAATTGTTGCTTCGATTTCGGGAATGCATATTCTAGCGCAAATGGTTGTGAATAATGGTTTTTTATATGTAGCAAATAATGGCAATAGTACAATAGTCAAAATAAATTTAAGTAGCTTTACTACTTCTGACACATGGTCATACTCGTCTAACAGCAGCATACCGTATCCATTTGGATTAGCAATATATAGCTCATATATGTATGTAACTAATTTTTCGGCATCCGATGGTGGTTATACTACTGCAAATAGTAGCACAGTAACTCAGATAAATTTATCCAATGGTCAAATACTAAATTCGAATTGGGCTACAGGTCTAAGTTGTCCTGGGTCTCTTTTAGCATATAAAACAAATGGCAGCAATCAAGCATATTTATACGTTGGCAATCAAATTGTCTATTTAAACGAGAGTATATTAACAAATAAATTAAGTTGGACTAGCAAATTTGCATTGTCTGATAGTCCGATTCCTCCTGGTCCTGGACCTGAACCCGGACCTGGACCTGGTCCGGGACCCCCCATTTCCAACATTTGTTTCCCCGCGAAAACCCCAATTACCACAGACCAGGGCAATATTCCTATTGACCACATAGACCCTGACATTCATACCATTCGCAATAAGAAAATTGTTGCTATTACCAAAACTATTTCTCTCGACGACTATTTGATTTGTATTGAAAAAGATGCGATTGATTTTAATTATCCTAATAAAACAACCTTTATTAGTAAAGATCACAAAATATTCTACGAAGGTCAAATGATACGTGCCGAAGAATTTGAGGAAGAGTTTGAAGATGTCCACAAGGTTGAATACACTGGGGAGGTGTTATACAATGTTTTAATGGAAGAGCACGACAATATGCGCGTTAACAATTTAATTTGCGAAACATTACATCCCAAAAATATTATTGCAAAATTGTATTCCAAACACTTGGATGAAGAATACAAGAATAAATTCATTACTTTGTTGAATAGCTTTTTTACCAAGTCAAACCGCACCATGTCAGAAGATGATATTAGCGATCAAATAGAACAGCTAGATGAAGCAAATTATATTAAATTAGTTAAATACTTGAACAAGGAAATAACCAAAATCATAAATGATAAAACCCACACGCAGGCTATATGCGTGGATTTGCGAAAAGAGGCTGTGCAAATAAAAAAAATGAAAAAATCCGATCTAAAACTTATTTTGCAAACAAAAATGGACAATTCAAAAGTAATGGCAAAATTGGCTAAACGCAAGAAGGAGACAGCAATTGTTGTACCAACCCCGAAAATAGAGATTCGAGAGAAATGGAGCAATACAAAAATCACTGCCAAAATAGAAAACGGCACAACTAAACCGGGTATGTACTCTGAAAGCGAACTTTTGAAGAAAAAGCAATTTTTGGAATCGGAAAAACAAAAAGATAAGCGTTTTGATGAAATTTTGAAACAATACAAAAAAGCGATTTCAAGGTCGAGAACGCAGAAGAAAAATGGGTTGGATTTCGGAAGCGAAAAACACTCGTCAAAAGGAATTACATACAAACAAAGAAATATTGAATAAAAATATTATATTTTTATATAATATGACAGAAATTAACTGGGCTACTACTAAACAAGATTCTCCATATTTTTTAGCTGTTAATGGCGATTATCTTTATGTATCCACAAATAATACATATTCATCTGTTCAACCAATAAATTTAGCAACACCCTCATCTTCTGAAAATGCCATAGATATACCAAACCCTCAAGGTCAACCACAAGGAATAACTATAGATGAAAATGGAATTTTATACGCGGCTTCGGTAAGTAATACAAATAATACAACTATATATCAAATAAATTTAGCAGATAGTACGCAGTCTACATTCCTTACATTAAATAACACTTCTATATTTGGTATGGCAACATTTGGCGGCAAGTTGTACGCAATAAATAGCCTTACTTCAAATAGTGAAATTTTTGTAATAAATATTTCATCAAAAAATATTCAAACTACTATAACAAGTCCTCAATTTAATTATGCAAATAGTTTAGCGATAGATTCGACTGGAACATATATGTATGTCGCAAATACTGGTGCAAACACAATTAGTAGAATAACATTAAGTACTCATTCTGTAGAAAATACTATTTGGTGTTCATTTGAATATAATTACAACCCGTTTGGTTTAGCAATATATGGTGACTACTTATATGCATCAATTTTCTTAATTAACGAATCTACTCCAGGGAATACAATTCTACAAATAAATTTATCTAATGCGATAGTAAAATATAATTGGTTTGATGGATTAAGTTCCCCTCAAGGATTATGTGCATTTGATTCATTTTTGTATGTTGCTAATGGTGGAAATCAAACAATTAGTAAAATAGAATTACCTCCTTTACCCCCAACGCCACCACCCGTACCACCCACCCCAATTTCCAACATTTGTTTCCCCGCCAAAACCCCTATTACCACTGACCAAGGAATTATTTCTATCGAGGATATTGATCCGGATGTTCACACGATTCGTAATAAGAAGATTGTTGCTATTACCAAAACTATTTCTCTCGACGACTATTTGATTTGCATTGAAAAAGATGCGATTGATTTAAATTATCCTAATGAAACAACCCTTATTAGTAAAGATCACAAAATATTCTACGAAGGTCAAATGATACGGGCTGAAACATTTGTGGAAGAATTCGAAGATGTTTACAGGATAGAATACAACGGTGAAATATTGTACAATGTTTTAATGGAGCACCACAATAAAATGTGCGTTAATAATTTAATATGTGAAACATTGCATCCGAAAAATATAATTGCAAAATTGTATTCAAATCGCTTGGATGAATCATGCAAGAATAGATTTATTGAATCATTAAATATTTTTTTTACAAAATCTAAACAATTTAAAAAGAAAGACAGCAACGATCTTGACATAATGAATTCAGAAGAAGATTTAGGACACATGGTAGAATCACTAGACGATGAAAATTACAATAAATTGGTAAAGTATTTGAATTCAGAAATAAATAAAAAATTATCTTTACATTGCGATTTAAAAAAAGTCCCATCAAAAAAAAGAAACAATATTAAAATGAATTTTGAAACAAAATACCCCAATAATTTTTCAAATCAAAAAGATATTCAGTTTTTTGATTTATTTTCAAAATACAAAAATAAAAACAAAAACTAATTACCAAAGCAAAACAAAGCATGTACGAAAACATAAAATAAAAAATTGAAACTATGATAACATGAATATACTTATGTTATCATAGACGAGTTACGGTAACCGTAGAGCAAAAATGCAAACACAAACACAAACACAAATACAAACACAGATTGAACCAGAAAACCAAACTAAACAAAATATATTTGAGATTGTATTATCTCGCAATGAAGCGCGAGATGCGGAATTTTGGTATTCTATAGAGAAACACGATAAATTCGCCGCCATGTCTCATGATGTATGGTTCCTCATGAGCGAATATGAGAGAAAAGGAAAAATAACAAAACATTACAATAAACTTAAATCATATAGTGATATGCTTATGACGATTAGTCTATACTTTTGGTCTAGAGTTGGTCCAAATGTTAGTTCGGTTACTGAAGTACTTCGTTTGAATGGATCAATTTGCACGCCAATTCGCATTTCTAGAAATAAATCACAAAAAATTTCTAGAAATGTTTGCGGTATTTGTTTAGAAGAGCATCCTACAAGACA
>Ga0136644_10004571_pt1 | contig 10204 bp, 15 predicted proteins | sample C_130820_EF_Meta_FD_94780 | JGI IMG/M metagenome (GOLD analysis project Ga0136644, IMG submission 94780) | Freshwater microbial communities from Lake Croche, Canada to study carbon cycling - C_130820_EF_MetaG (v2) (version 2) | ecosystem: Environmental > Aquatic > Freshwater > Lake | place...
CATGCTGGGTTTCTGGAAGGAACGGGGCAGAATGAAGGCGACCGCCTCTGTGCCCTCAAAGGAACAGGCCCGCTGAATAAAGGCTTTTGCCAAAGAGCCCTGCCGACCGAATGGCGGATTGCCATAAAAGAGGAGTCTTTCCGATGAGGTCGGAGGAGTCCATGTCAAGAAATCCGCAGCAGTCACACGATCAGAGGCTGGTTCCAGATCCAACGCGATCACTGAATCAACTCCTTGTAGAAATGCTCCCGATCCCGCTGCAGGTTCAATCCATTGTAGATCATCTGCCGATGGAACCGTTGATTTAATAAGGGAAATGCAGTGCAGAGCTACAGAAGCCTGAGTGTAAAATTTATCGAGCGTTTTTAGACGAAATTTGCCTGTGTCTTGCATCGTATTTGCAGGCCGCACAGCGGCCTAACAGCGTCATATTTTGTTATCCAACAGGTAGGGATGGCAATAAAGGCAATAAAGGCAATAAAGGCAATCAAGGCAATCGACGACTATGTAATCGCCTGTCGGTCTTATAAGCGAGCCACTGTCTTCCCAGAAAAGACCTATCGTATGTTGAGCCATAACGGTCTCACCGATCGTCTCTATATTTTCGTAGCCAACAAAGAGGAGAAGGAGCTGTATGAAGCTGCCCTGAAAGGCCAAGTCTACAAACAGATTGTGGTTGGCAAGCTTGGCGGAGCGAATGCAATCAAGGCTATCTGCAATTTTTTCCCCAAGGGTCAGCGGATCCTGTTTGTAGATGACGATTTGGCCCGTTTCTTTACTTTTAGCGAAGATGGCACTTATACAAAGGATTCCAAGGTTCTCCACCGATATATCGAAGATGGATTCGATGCCATTGATCGGTATGATCTGGGCGCCTTTACTTTCTCCTTTCTGTCCAACAAGTTCTACCTGAAGGGCAAACCCTTTAAGGAATTCCGCCCCTTTATTCTAGCTGGTAACTTCTTTGGAACCCGGAATGACCCCGCTCTGATTACGACGAAGCCCTACACCAGTCACGCGGATGATAGTCAGAGGACATGTCGATACATTGATAAATATGGAGGTGTTCTAGTCTACTGGTGGGGCGGATTTGATACACAGTATGGAAAAGAAGAAGGGGGGCTCCAGGCATCGGGTGACCGTGGCTCCGCTGCTGAAAGACTTAAGAAAACAGAGGAGATCTCCTGGCACATGTATGAGGAGGATCCGCTGATCCGCGCTTACTGTCAGGAACCCATGCTGATGGGTGGCGGATCCCTCTATAGTCTAAAACTCAAGACATTGCCGCAGATCCGCAAGGCACAGGCGGAGAGGGGCGCGCCGCTTCGTCATGCAACATGGGATTGGCATTCTAAGAAGCCACTGGACTCATAAAGGCTACTTTACGAGATCTCCGACCCTTGCCTGCCTGTTTCCGACCCCTGGAACGACGACGCCCGCCTTCTGCATTTTCTGATCCAAAGACATTGCTGCCTGTTTTTGCATTCTTGCTTCCGACGTAGGATGTTCCAGTAGGTTTATTTCCCGATGCAGGCATTAGAGTAAGCTCAGTATTGGGGTTGGCAGCGTTCGCCCTGATTGTTTCGAGCTCACGAGAGGCATCAAATGCCTTAGGCCCATTAAGATGTATTGTTGCTAGTAGTTTACGTTCAGACGGTGGTGATTTTAAAATTGTGTCGATATGTGATGGAAGAGAAACATCCTGATCCAAAAAAATTAGAGCACTATCCACTAAAGCGCCTGCTTCAATAAGCATTAAAACAATGTTCCAGTGTTTAGAACTAACTGCATACGTAAGTGCAGTATAGCCCTCTTTATTATAAATATTTAGCCTTGCATTATTGCGTATTAGTTCTTCCACAACGTTAGTTAAACCTAGTGCTGCAGCCCATATAAGAGCAGTATTACCGCCATTATCAATAACATTTAAATTTATATCGCTGACTCTAGTAAGTATTTTTAACGCACATTCCGATTGTTTGGTTTTACACGTAACTATGAGAATTGTGTCCCCCTTTTCATTTTTTCCTGTTAAATCTGCGCGTTCCAAATATATACCAATTTGTATAAGCTTTTCTTCTACAGGTAAATCATGTCGTAACATCCTGAATATTTCACTTGTAGCAATCCCAGCGATAGGATCACGTAATCGAAGTATATTTTCCACCGTAGGCATTGACCCATCACACAGATCAAGTGCTGTTTTACCTACGCTATCTTTTTGAATAATATCTGCACTATTATATATAAGTTGTAAGGCGGCAGATTTTAAATTTGCCATGCAAGCATACATTAATAGTGTTTTACCATCCTCTTCAATGACCCTATTATTATAATATACATGAGTTAAAAGGTAATGTGCAAGATCATCAAGTGTTTTATTCATCGTTAGTTTTTTCTCTTTATCAGATGGTGCTTTTTCAATATCTTCGCGGTTTGTTATGGCCTGTTTACATATCAGTATAAAAATTTTATTACCTACAGAGTTTGAAAATCCTTTATTATTATGCCCCATTGCTTTCAGAAATTTATCTACAGTTGTATAATCTCCAGTAGGGAGAGCAGTTATAATTCCTGTTACTATGTCGACTGCTGAAAACTCAACTGGTGATGGAGCAGCAGGAGCAGCCGAGGCCATTTCTAAATAATAAATAGATTAAAAGTAGATGCAGCACAACCTGACAACTCCGGCCGGTGTCAAGGCGCTCAGAGAACACATGATGGCAGAGCGTGAGCGCATCATGCGGGAGCTTGGTCTCACTGGATCTCCCAAGATAGTTCTTCCGGCGATTCATCGTCGCACATCAAAAGTAAGGACCCGCTCATCCGAACGTATCCGCCGCGTAGCAGCTGCTGCAGAAGAGGAACAACGGGCCGCTGCAGCAAAAGGTATCACACGCCAGCGCCTTCACCCGAATATGCGCCTCCTGCAGGAGCAGGGCCTTCCCATTCCGGAGCGTAGCCGTGTGGGCGCCTTTCGCGTTCGCCTGGAGAGGCCCGGCGCCACTAGAGCCACTTCTAAAAGACGTCACTAGGAAGCTGATGTCGAGCATCTCGGTGCGGATTTCGGCGGATTCCGAGCCGGGTGATTTTGACATTGCGGTAAGGTTCAACAGGAATCTGAAGGATGGGTCTTGGTTCTACCGGCGGTGTCAAAGGCTCAACGGGGGCTGGATAGGGAGGTGGTAGCGGCAGTTGCACCTCCATATATTTATATTGCACAAACAGCATTCCAAGGAGGAGAAGGCATAGCAGAAAGAGAAAGAATTTCATGAGATCTACAGTCATCTGTTGATCCTATGAATACAGCCTGCGCTATTACCCCCATCACCTTTTATACCATACCAAACCCTCAAAACTTGAAGCTGATCCTTTCTCATAGTAGGTAGGTCAGAGATGGATGCCTTTACCATGAATGACTTGGACGCCTTGGATGAAATCAAGGTTGGAAAGATTCACGTGCGAACCCAACAGATGGGCCGAAAGTGGGTTACAACCCTGGAAGGGCTTGATCCCGATCTGGATCAAAAACGTATTGCCAAGGCAATGCAGAGGGATCTGCACTGCGCTGCCAAGGTGAGCACAACAAAAGAGGAGACCGAAGTCATTACCCTCCAAGGAGATCAACGTTCGGTCCTAACCGAGTGGCTTGTGACCAACATGGTGCTCACGGAGAAGGAAGGTAAGGAGCGGCTGGTAATCCATTAAGCCTAGTAAGGATACGGGCACAGGACCGCATGCGCCACACATCCTGAATTTTGCGTGCTGCAGCGGCCACCTTCTCAGGCGCATGGACCGGCGGCGCTAAAACACGCATGATCTCATAGTCCTCCAGCTGGTAGTTGGCAAACCACATGAAGGTGTTCCATCCCGTGCAGTCCACACGGCTTGGATCCGCGCCCCGCTTCATGAGAAATCGGATCGCGGCCAGCATCTCTTCACTCTCCTGCTCCGACCGGATCACGGTTGTAAGAGGCAGAGAGCCATCGGACCCCGGGCACACGCAGTTTACGTCGACGCCCCTCTCCAGAACCGCTGCGATGCAAGGCACAGAGGTGTAGTTGCAGGCCCCGTGGAAGGCATGCTCATAAGAGGTGTCATCCTCCTCATTGTCAGGGCAGAGGGTTGACAGGGCCATGAGATCGGCACCAAGGCGCAGGAGCTCCTTTGTTGCAGCCGTATGGCCGTTGATGACTGCAAAGCAAAGAGCCGTATCGCCCTCACTGTCGCGCTCCTCCATATCAGATCCTGCGACCACGAGACGCCGAATTTCTTCACAATTCCCTTCGCTAGCGGCCTCCATCAGAGGCGTGATGCCCGTAACAGAGTCAGATGTTGACACAGAGTCATCATCGTAATCATCCTCTGATGCAGGATCGGCAGATCGGATCTGCTCGAGTTCGCCGGGCTCTGCACGGCAGCAGGGACAGGTGCCGGCCCCATCCTCCCGTTGAAGCCACGTCACCACACACTTGAGATGGAACTCATGGCCGCAGCCGAGCACCGTGCGCCCCGTAGTCCCGGTAATATCATTGAAGCAGATAGAACAGTCGCTCATTTCTATAGTAATTCAATGTCTTAGATGAATCACCTGTTGGAGGCCCTACGGGGCCGCCCACGCATCAACTTTTCAGGTCAACATAACAGACTGTCTGACAATCTCTTATGGTGACGCTATCCAGATTCGAACTGAAGTTTTAGGTGTCAGAAACCTATGTCCTAACCAACTGGACGATAGCGCCCCTTGGCGCCAAGCCAAAAGACCCGCCGGTCAAAGAGGTCGGAGGAAATTACCGCCTAGGCTGAACGCACTCCCTCTGCAGGAACCATGAACCACTGAGCCCTGGCCCCGCCCGGCTCGAGCTGCGAGGTCGTAAACCCCGTCCTGAAGTTTAGGCGTGCATCCTTAAAGTGTGCAATCGCGCCCACATGGGCCCCGTAGGCCACGTGGTCATGAGATCCCTGGCAGCTCACGAGTTCGCCCGTGACTATGTCCCCACTGTGGAGAGCCTGGATGCGATAGACCTGCCCGATGACGGCATCCTGCAGCCGAATCCCAACCCTCTTGGCAAGTTCCATCCGTGCACCTCGGGCAACCTCTGCATCAATTTCTTGTTGAGTTCTCATGTTTTTTGTAGGAAGTCCGTGTCTTCTGGAGTTCCTGTAGCCAAAAAGCAGGCTATACTCACCCGTTCAACTTTTGCAGGAGCCACCTTTCCCCCCTCTCCTTTCGCAATATGCTACCTGCGGACTGCCTCATCGCATATCATCAGAAGCCTTCCCTGCTAAAAGTTGAATGCTGGGACAGATCCCGCTACAGAACCCCAGCGACCATTCACGACAAAATGATCACCACCATTCTCATTGCAGCCCTGTGCCTCTTTATGGCGCGGATCTTTCTCAGCAACCACGACCATACGTATCCGCTCACTAACTTCCCAGAGATTGCACGCGGGCACACCTGCGTCCATCTCTTGACTCCATCGGGGACTCCGTATAGTCCTGCTGTCATGTTCTTTCAGCAATCACAATCAACTACAAAATCAAATAGAAATAGAAATCCAATCTTCATCGATCTCTACACGAACAAGACAGTGTCACACTACAAAAACTTCCGCAGAATCTACATGACCTCCCCTGTCTATCAGCGCCGCTCTCTCCATCAGACTCTAAGGGGCAAGCCGCTCTTCGAAATCATGAGCCCTGCCGTTCGCAAGATATTTGACGATAGAAATACGACTTGGTGGAATCGCTGTCACCGTCATTGGTTAGAGTTCCGAAGCAGATAAAGATGACACCCAGCGAGATAACTTTTGACCATAGAATCAAAATGCAGAACGCCAAGCCTTGCTCTATGTGCGGTGGCGGGGACCACGTCGACTGGAAATGTCCTGAACTTGTCGCGCCGATTCGCCAGGAAGGAATGATGAAGCCACCGGCCGGTCAGCCGATGGGCGGCGACGATGAGGACAGTGTCAGGCTGCAGGCAATGGTCCAGGCAAAGGGTTCCTGCGTGATCTACCTACAAGAGCAAGACTCATTGTGTGCCATTTCAATGCCTCCAATTCAGCTTCTTCCAGTTTGTTAATCAGAATAACAATTATTTCTTCTTTTGTCTTAGCAATTGTATTTAGAGAGGCCATTCCTTGGTTTTTGGCCGCAATAGTTCCCTCCATAGCCTCAATCGTTTCCCTCAGGGCCTCAATTGTTTCCTTCTGACTGGCTGCGAAGGGGCAGTTCGTAGATACTACTTTACTGGTGCAGGCGGACCCCATGATCAAAAGGATAAAGGAGCCCTGACGGGTCACAGTTAGCCGCAGATAGCTTTGATTTGACCCAGACGGCCCTTGAGATCGGCGATTTCTTTATTCTTCCGCTCAATGACGGCCAGGAGTGTCTCTACATCCTCCACGTGCGCCCTTTCTTTATCAGGTTCCTTCATCTTACGCACAGTCGCGGCCATCTCTCTATCCCGAGCCGCCAGAGACTTTGCCGGCCATGTGCCCGTAAGAGCACAGTAGAGATCTTCATACCATGTGACCGCCCACCAGAGGCTGTAGCACTTGTGGTCAAGGGGGTGGCGCAAATGATGGCATGGTTTCTTGATGCCGCCAATCTTCAACTGCTCCGCGCCCACTTCTTGAATGTATTCAATCCACTGCCAGTAGTCCTCTCCCTCTGCAGGGAAGAGCCGTGCTTCTGCTTCCACTTCAGGCCCATAGCCAGTGTTGATTGGATACGGGACACCGAGCACCGGATGGTCCACAAACACGAGCCGCTTGGGATTGATTTCGAGCCACTCTTTCTTGAGATCCTCCATCGTCGGCACCGCGGCCTTCACAAGGAGATGTTTTGCGGATCGATACCAATCCAACTCAATGCGTGTTGGTTCATCCAGGTCGGACCACGGGGACATCTTCCTGCGCGGCGGCACAGGAATGCCGCGCTCCTGCAGCAGTTTTTCTCCTGCCAGCCGCACGTCGCGCATCCAGTTCCTGATTTCCCATGTCCTAGAGGCGCCTGTGTGAGGGCAAGATGCAGGCAGAGACGGATGAACACCGCTCCCCAAGTAAATGTCCAGTATATCTTCAAGCATGATCATTTTGATTGTAGGAAGTCTTTGTCTTATAGATCTCCTGCAACCAAAAAGGAAGGGTCGCAGCCTTCAACTTTTATTGATGCGGTGATTTAATAGCCAGCTATAGATAGAATGAGTAGCAGTCAACCGGTAGTTAGTCCACCGGTAGTTTCAACTGCAGCGGGTGGGGCGGGGAGCCCTCCGGAGTTTGAAATGCCTGCAGTGGGTGACTCTGCAGCATCAAAACCATTAGAAGTAAAGGCAAAGCCCTCTTATATCCCGAGGCTCTCTGACGAGGCAATGACAGCCATTGCTAATCGAGCAGCTGCAACACCAAAGGATACTGCTGATCGCATGGGTCTTGAACTCCTTCATCTTATCCCATATCCTCTGATATATAGAAGAAGGGGCAGCTTCGACAACTATAATGCGGCACCCACGCCAGAACAAGACAAACAAGCTTTACAAGATCGCAAGACTGAATGTTTTCAGCGAATTGGGGCTGGTGCAAATTTAATGCTAACGGATGATAGTAGAAGAACGGCACTGCATCTTGCCTGTTATCAGTATAGATCTCCTCCTGTAAAAGAAACCCTACAAGTCCTTTATAGACAGTTTTTGGAAGAACTAGCAATTACTATTATACTATGCCCAGACATGAGTAAATTCTTAAATGTAGTAGATAACAGCAGGATCTTCGGTGGGACGACTCCTTTGATGTATGCTTGCATGTCTGGAATGCTGGGTGCAGTAGAAATGCTGGCAGGTCATCCTGCTGTTGACCTGAATGTAGGAATAGGCACGGCGCTTTATTTTGCATGCAGGTATTCTCAGCCAGAAGCAGCCATGATTTTAATCGAGGCCGGTGCATATGTTTGTAAGGGTGAGATAGAAACAAATCCTCCGTATAATACATATCCCTTGAACGCATGTTATGTAGAAGCCGGGCCTAGAAAGGGTAGCATTAAAGATGGTATGGGGAAGGTTGTTGAAGCTATTCAAGCAAAGGGAGGAACTAAAGGGGCCACAGGAGAATCGGGTTGCGCAGTAGCCGGGGGCCGTCGAAAGAATCGAAGAAGAAATCAAAAGAGTCGGAAGCTCAGGAAGCAACAGCAGAGAACCAGAACTACCACAAGGAGACAAAAGTAGCCGCCGTTGGTGCATTAGCCAGCAGGCTGCTCTTCCTCCATCTCTTCCTCTTCCTGTGGAAAATCGGGCGCCTCATAGTTGTCGGGATCTTCGACAAAGTCGGCCAGCTCCTCCAGCAGAAGCTCGACATCATCGAGCGCAACACCGCCGAAGAAGGCGGGTGCAATGGCCCAGAGTCCCTCCTGCTCTAGAGTCGGCCGCATCACCTCGCGAAGGAGAGCAATCGGATCGACATCCTCAGGTATGTCCGTGTAGCGTATGAGCCCATCGACCGACGTGACCTCCTCCACCAAGAGGCGCGCGAAGCGTTCGAAACGGGCCATCTCATCGGTCTCATCGGCAAAGTGCGCCACAAAGGTATCACAGAAATTACGGAAGGCGCCACTCATTTGCATTTTGATATAGGAATCTTTGTCTTACAAGATTTACCTACCCAAAGGCCAAAAGAAGGCCTGCCGGGTCAACTTTTTAATCTTCCACATTTAATACCCGCTCCGACTAGATGACTGGCTACCCCCGATCCCGCCTTACACGAACCAGTGGTCGGAGATTACGGAATCCATATTCACAACTCCGACGCTTTACTAGGTCAAGGTCAAGGTCACGATCGCTAAACAGGAATGCTGCTTATCTTGAACGAGTTCGTGTTATCATGGACAAGATGAATGATGCAGACAATATGGAAATAATCGTGAGCGAACTAAATAAAATGGGCCATTTATATTTTGGGCATCATAAACAACCTTATCGTGATATTGCATTGGAAGGTGGGTCGGTTGAAGCCTTTACAAAGGGAGAGTTTTTGACGAAGTATGAAGAAGAGACAGGAGAGCCCCCTGAAGGCGATGATGACGAAGCAAGTTTCTCTGATGCCTATCGCCATGCAGCTCTCATAGATGTCGACACACTTACGGTGCCACCAGGATTGTGGGACAAACTAACAGAAGGACTTAAAAAAACGGATTATATCTTCACATGGAAAATGATTCAAGGCCTTCCTGTTATGTTAGCAGGAACACGGCTTGTTGCAATCCATGTTGATACTGAAGGTGGTGAACCAGAGATATTCTTTCCTTTACCTGGATCAGGGTCCGACTAAAGTAATTTCGGAACTTGACCTTGGTCTTTGCTGTCTGATCCTGGAACTGCGCCTTGGGCAGGATACTTCGGGCACACTGGGGCTTGCGACTTCCTGTGAACTTACGATTTCCTGTAGACTTATGACTTCCTGTGGACTTGCGACTTCCTGTGGACTTGCGACTTCCTGTGGACTTGCGACTTCCTGTGGAGTAGGACTTGGTTCCGACTCTTCCTCCATACTGGGACTAGGAATTGGATCTTCGTGTGAGCTGGTGACTGACTCTTCCTCTTCTTCAGGGCTGGAGTCTTCATTATCCATAAAGTCTAGTTGCTCAGAGAAGAGGTCTAGAAGGCTGTCAAACTGGTCTTCATTATCTAGCTTCTTAGGTGGAATTTTGAACGTCGGCACAATAGGAAAAAAGAACTGGAAGGCCTTATAGGAATCAATCGCAATCACCGCCAAACGGAATGTGCCGCGAAACCATGCCAATAGCTGCTCTTTGTTGTATTCTGTTTTTTTCGTGTAGAACCCCCCATCATCGCACGGTGCAGTGTAGAGGAACGAATACATGTCTTCACTAATAGACTTAATTACTACGAACTCCTTGTATTCCTCATCCGCATCATCTTCTTCATTCGTAATAAAGCCGATTTCAATGCGCGTCATTGTGCTGGGCTTTAGGACGCACCAATACCAGTCAATTTTGGGCCATACATACAGACAATAACAAAATAAATTCTTCATAGCCGATTAAACAGTAGAAGGAGGAGGTGTAGGATCCTCATCGACGGATTCATGAACCGAAGCAGGAGCCATAGGAGTAGGCAGAACTGGGACAATCGGCTTAGAGCAATGAAATCCCTGAAAGAACGTCGAGCATAACCCCTGCGCCCCCG
>Ga0136644_10004573_pt1 | contig 10203 bp, 7 predicted proteins | sample C_130820_EF_Meta_FD_94780 | JGI IMG/M metagenome (GOLD analysis project Ga0136644, IMG submission 94780) | Freshwater microbial communities from Lake Croche, Canada to study carbon cycling - C_130820_EF_MetaG (v2) (version 2) | ecosystem: Environmental > Aquatic > Freshwater > Lake | place: Lake...
ACGACGATAGATCTGAGTAATGTAACAACAATTGGTATTGGTGCATTTCAGAACTGTTATAACTTAGCAAATATTGTATTATCAAATTCTTTAATCATAATAAATACTGTTGCGTTTAGTGGATGTCGTTCGTTGCCGAGCGCGTTAACTATAAGTTCCCCCCAATTAACTACAATTGGTGTTAGGGCGTTTGGTTGGTCTGATCAAACTACAGATTGTAGCATTCATACATTCAACTTGTTTTTATGTACAAGTTTGACAAGCATTGATATAACTGCGTTCAACAATAATACAAGCACACCCATCACTGTATATGTGAATCAAACCACTTATAATTCAATCACACCTTCATCATTTCCATCATATGTTACCTTTATTGAAGAAAAGGTATTTACCTATCAAGTATCAGGGAATCATGCAATTGTAACGGGTGCAACTGGACCTATTGCGAATGGTGTAATTGCTCCAACCTATCAAGGGTTACCCGTCACAGAAGTTGCCGCTAGCGCGTTCTTTACCGCTCCAACTTATCTTACAGGAACATTAACGTTATCCAATGTAACGACCATTGGAGCGAATGCATTCAATGGTTCTGTTGGAATAACGGGATTACTTAATTTATCGAACGTAACATCCATAGGTACGAATGCATTCAATTGTTGTGTTGGAATAACGGGATCAGTTAATTTATCGAACGTAACATCCATAGGTACGAGTGCATTCAATGGTTGTGTTGGAATAACGGGATCAGTTAATTTATCGAACGTAACATCCATAGGTACGATTGCATTCAATGGTTGTGTTGGAATAACGGGATCAGTTAATTTATCCAATGTAACGACCATTGGAGAGGGTGCATTCAATGGTTGTGTTGGAATAACGGGATCACTTAATTTATCGAACGCAACATCCATAGGTATGAGTGCATTCAATGGTTGTGTCGGACTGAATGGTAATCTGTCTCTATCTAGTTCATTGACAACTCTTTACAATTATACATTTCAAGGGTGTGTTGGACTAACAGGGCCACTTAATTTATCGAACGTAACATCCATTGGTATACAAACATTCAATGGTTGTAGTGGGTTTAATGGTAACCTCACTCTATCTAGTTCATCGATAATTTCTGACAAGGCATTTCAAGGGTGTATTGGATTAACGGGTCCACTTGATTTATCGAATATAACATCCATAGGACAGGGTGCATTTATTCAATCCGGATTCAATACAATTAGGTTGTCCAATGGGTTCATTACTCTTCCACGAGGTGTCTTTGGGTTATGTACAAATTTAACGACAATAGATCTAAGTAATGTAACAACAATTGGCATTGGTGCATTTCAGAACTGTTATAACTTAGCAAACATTGTATTATCAAATTCTCTAATCATCATAAATAATGATGCGTTTAGTGGATGTCGTTCATTACCGAACACGTTAACTATAAGTTCCCCTCAATTGACTACGATTGGTGTTAAAGCGTTTGGGTTAACCTCAACTGCAAATTGTAGCATTCATACCTTCTACTTGTTTTTATGTACAAGTTTGACAAGCATTGATATAACTGCGTTCAACAATAATACAAGCACCCCCATCAAAGTATATGTGAATCAAAACACTTATAACTCAATCACTCCTTCATCATTTCCATCCTATGTTACATTCTTAACTTCAATAGAAAACACCTTGGCCTATAATGTATCAGGTACACCATTTGTAGGCATTCCATTTACAATTACACCTATAGATGGTACCAAAAATAATACAGGAAGTGTTACTTTTTCAGGTGATGCAAGTTTCAGTACCAATCCATCCACGAATGGTTCAACTACGGTAACTTTTAAGAATACAGGTAAGCAATCCATAAATGTAGTCCAAAACATTACGGGATATGTAGACGGTTGTAATAAACATTTCGAATGGACGGTTTATAGAGGATACTTACTCTACGATACTAGCAGTGGATCCGCGATTGTGATTGGTGCAAAATATTCGATATACAATTTGGAGATTCCTTCACAGGATGGAGGATTTACAGTGATTGGAATTAAAGATTCCGCGTTCTTAAATGGACTTACAACTTCAGGGACGCTTTCTGGAACTATCGAATTTCCCCCAACATTGACCTTCATTGGTGCTTCTGCCTTTCAAGGATGTTCGGAATTATCTGGATACTTGACGTTACCCGAATCCATCACCTCCATCGGTAAATCTGCTTTTTTAGGATGCGGGTTTAGTGGCACGCTCACGCTTCCTCCACTCCTCACTGTTTTAGAAGAAGGTGTTTTCGACCGATGCTTCTTTACGAATTTGGATCCGCCTACTAACCTACGTTCGATCGGTGCCTACGCCTTTTTTGACAACCCTATGTTTGTCTATGATTTTACGCAGTGTGAACAATTATCTTACATTGATCCCACCGCATTTAATATGTCGGGTCTATATGATTTTTTGGATGTTAATGTGTACGTCACTGGATTCACCTATGATCGTATCAAAAACCTTCCTTTTCCTAAATATGTAAAACTTCATACGGGCGTCCCCGTTTCCAACATTTGTTTTCTGGCAGGCACCCTCGTTCAAACCGATCAAGGCAACTTACCCATTGAAACGCTGACACGAAAAAACACATTGCGAGGCCAACCCATCACACTTACGAAAACCATGCATAAAGACCCTTATCTCGTCAAAATTCAAGCCTATGCTTTTACAGATGCTCCTACGCAAGACACCTATATGAGTATGAACCATCGCGTGTATTTCAACCAAGATCGCATCAAGGCGCGAGACCTAGTTAATGGAGAAACGATAACCCTCGTGGACTATCATGGCCAACCCTTATACAATGTGCTGGTCAAATCGCATACGTCGATGCGTGTACATGGACTACGGGTCGAAACCCTGGATCCGACTTCAGCCATCGCACTGGTATACACGTCTCGTTTACCCCCGATTCAACGAGCCAAAATCATCCATAAACTGAACACGCAAGAAAACTATGAAGAAACGGTTACGTATTTAAAAAGAAACCAGTAAATGCCTCTAATGAATTTGGATATGAACATCCATCATTATACGAATGAGGAATTAGAAAATTTATTTCGACTAGATCCGGGGTATACGGTAACTCAAATTGTAAAATCCGAACGCATCTTGTATGATAAGCTGATGCGTTCGGTAAGTGATTTTGCGACTCAACAAAACATTGCTCTATTTTTGGGGGAAGCAACACAACGATTGTCCGAAGCCCAACTTCCCAAACCACCTCCGAAACCAGAAGTCGCAGAGAGGTGGATACGGTTCATGTTTACAGTCGATTCTACTCAACGAACCACGGGGAGTAAGTTGAATGATTTTATCGTTATGCTACCAGAACCCATACGTATACATTCTCTACAAATGGAGTTTTTGGACATTCCGGTAGTGTGGAAGGAGTGTCAACAATCCCTCTTTTACCTCAATGATCTTGTCGTGCACGTACCGAATGGAACATATACGGCAAGTGAAATGGAAGCACTTCTTCCTACGATCGCGGACCTTACTTTGAAAGTGCATTCGCATTCCGTGTTGTCATCGTCAGAACCATTTACAGTTGATTTCGGGAAACAATATAAATCGGTGGGGTGGATCATGGGATTTCGTCAACCAACGTATAAGAGTGAATTCAATGCACTCACGTCCAGACACGAAATTGTATCGGAAGCTCCGTACGGTCATTTAACGGAACTCTTGTATATTGAAGTGTATGATTACCAAGAAAATTTTACACCTGAACGAGTGTATGCTGGACAAACGAAGCATACGATGGCGTGTATTCCTGTGTTGAATGAAAAGCGAATTCAAATACCGTATGTCTTTCATCGAGAGTACGAATATCCGGTTTTGTTGGACCGTCTTCGAATTCGTTTATATAATAAAGTGGGTGAATTCCCCTTGCAAACGGATTTTTCCATTTTATTTTCAGCAGAAAAACAAATATAGGTATAGAATAATGCAATTCGGAGGAGTAAAGTTGAAAAACATAGAGAAAGAAGGGTTTCAACCAGTATATGATATGATTGATAATGCAGGCAGTACTTTAGATGTACTCACATACTCTTCATTGAAGGGTTTTTTGTTTACTTTAGATGTACCAAACGACGTCGTATCCGAATATGTTGATATGGGTAGACGACTTAATGTGCCGGTACTTAATTATATCCTTAAATTTTCAGTGATTCGAGATCATGAAGACGACAAATTACCAGATTGCGACGGAAATGATAAAGTATCAGAAAGCCCAGATAGTTATTTTCAAGAGGCGAAAATGCAACAAACTTGCTGGCTAAAATCCATCTCAGGGGGGCGCCCTGCGATATGTCCTTCTGTCGCAAATTTTTCATTATTCGACAATGATGAATCCAAAAAATTGTTAAATTTTTTTATAATGAAACATAGACAACAACAGGCTCGACAGGGTATTTTTTCTAGAAAATTAACAATCTTATTAGATTATTTAGTCCTATGTTGTAGAGACCCACAAAATCGGTTAGGGGTAATTGTAATGCCTCGAGTGAATAATTCCTACCCGTTTTATGATTTCATAAATGATGCAGCAACTACTGATGATGATAAGATACAAGCCTATGCAATGGTGATTGCACAAATTCTACGATTATTCCTTCAACTAAAGGTGATGCATTTCGATTTACACTCATACAATTCATTGGTTTCTGGTGGTAATGGTGAACCTGTTAAGACAATATTGATTGATTTTGGAAGTGCTGCTGATATACGAGATACAACTCACTGGATACCTGATGTAGAAAGGAAGCGCTGGTTAATGTTTACGAACAAGTGGGAGAATCACTTTTTAAATATAGACTTACGCGACGGCGTTATTGATGCTACTGAACAATCTTTAATAGATAATATATTAAAGAAAATTGCGGGATTGGACTTTGAAGCAAATCGTGAAGAATATGGAGATCAGATCGATGGTCCCCAAATGGGATGGTATGAAAGATACAAGGCCGTTACCAATGTTGATAAACCCCCCATTCTGCAACAGGCTTATCAAATGTTAGTCGATATGATGAAAGTAGATATTGATCGCAGTGGTATACAGCCAAAGACGATATCAAAATATATCAGTCAGGGACATTTTGTGGATTTTGGCAAAAACATCCGAGATTATTATGTTACGATTCCGTCCACATTATTAGACACACTAAGACCCCCGTGTGATCGTCGTACTGGAAACTGTGGGGGTAGACGACTAAAAAGTAAACGAACGAAACATCGAACGAAACGTACAAGGCGTAAATAGATTTCTGTAGATATCCTATGAACCATTATCGAATGAAACCTGAAAATATAACATTTCATCGTGAAGATAATATTGTACTCGACGCATCGTCTTATTCTTGTCCTCCAGAGGTAAAGGATAGTTTTAAAACGTTAACTCTATCAAGTCGTTATACTTGGAACGGACATACGGTACAGTTTTTTTATGCAAAGGGAAACTGTGACAAAAAAATGCAATATATTGCCACTCTCTTGTCTGTATTGCCTTGCAACAAGCCTTTGAGAGCAGATATTTTGCTATCTCCAGTGAAAAAAACATATCCAAAAGATCGCGTGTTTGGTCCTTCCAATGTTAATACGGGATATGCCTCGGATGAAAAAATTGTGGTCTATCGCGAAGAGGAATGGATGAAAGTGTTTATTCATGAATGCTTTCACTATTTTCATTTTGAGCAAGAGTTGATGAATCCAATCTTCGTGCCAAGAATTCTAAAATTATTTCCAGTTCAATCCGAGGTCAACGTGTATGAAGCGTATTGCGAGCTATGGGCACGTACACTTAATTGTTATCTCATTTCAGCTTATACTCGAATACCCGTATCCATCCTGTTGCGTCGAGAGAAAAAATACTCTATGCGGCATATGGTCAACGTGCTTCATCATATGGGTCTTACCTATGCGTCTATCCAAAAACCCAATTCATTTAGAGAAAAAACAAATGTCTTGGCGTATGTGGTCCTAGCCAATATTGCGTTCAATCAAGGATACTTGGATACTCATCCATCTATTCAAGCAGACGGAGAAGTCTTTGTTCGGTTTATCGAAACTCATTATCAAAATGAAGCATTTATAAGAGAGGTTGAACATATCAAACCATCTGAGACGACTACCATGTCCCTGAATTCGATCGATTAATCTTTTAACATTTGTACCAAAAAAGAGTGTTTATATTGTTGATTTTTTAAAGCATCTTCAACAATGGTCCTAATTCCTTGGTTAAATTTCAATAAAGGAATGTTGTGAAAATCTTGTTTTTTCATCATTAAAACTTGTCGTATTTGGTCATATTTCGACCCCTTGAAATTGTCCCAAAACATGGGTCCATTTTTATCGGTGCATCCCATAATCATGGTATGTTTTATTTCTGGAAATAGAATATTAAGTTTTTTCCACGCCAAGGCTTGTACCAAATAAGGTAAAAATTTTTGAAGTTTTGAACCACCGTATTCATAATTTTCCTCGGCATACTTTAATTCGGCCCCGTACATGTTTTTATGGGATTCAACCGTTTCATTCATCCATTTTTTTATGAATTCATGTTTAGGTGGAGAACAAATAAACCAGTTTTCCATACAATAAAAATTCGGGATGAACGACATATTAAAGCCTTGAATTTGTGTAGAATTCATGTTTAAAAAAGAATCTAACGGAGCTAGACATACACAGCTGATATCCATATAAACGCCACCTACTTCATATAATAAATACATGCGAAGCCAATCGCATGCATATTTGATGGCATCTTTTTGGTAGTATGGCAATTTGTAGGTACGATCACAAAATGCGGGATGTTTAATTTTTAAAATATCCTCGTGGGAATACTGACGCACTTCCCAATCAGGATTCATACGAACAATTGTTTGTTTACACTGTTTAATAAATTTAGGAATTTCTTTTGTATGCCAATACAAGTGAATAATTTTGGGTATTCCTTGTGTTTTTAATGTTTTGGGTTCACATTCTAATGTTTTTTTATTTCTACGAGTCCCATTTTGACAACGTTTCATATAGTATGGTGTTATTATTTAATCAACCATTTAAGGATTCGATGTAATACTTCAATACGTTTGATGCACATATATGTTCATACTATAAAAATGTTGGGATGGTTTCACCTTATCCATTGTCCTCTTTTAATCGTTTATCCGTATGTTAGTATAAGTTATGATATTTTGTATCTCGTTTATTTTTTAGGAATGGTATTGTCCTATGCCGTTCTTAACAACGAGTGTTTGATTAGTTATTGTGCTAAAAAACGGGTAGATCCATCGTACGTTGCGGGATCCAAAATGGATTGGTATCCAGAAATGCACATATTTACAAAGAACGACAAGTGGATCAAAATATACTTTACAATTACTACTTGTATTTATCTATATTCGTTGTATATTGTAGTGTTGCGATATTGGCAAAACTGAAGATATCACGGATTAAATTATAATCTTTAGGTATGATATGATGGTAAACTATGGCACGAGACGCAATAGACTGGTTAAAAAAACGAAAAGTAATAAACGGGCGAAACGGAACACTAAGAAAGGAGGATTATTTGGTATTCCTTTGTTTAAAACTAAATGGGACAATGAAAGAAATTGGAGGAATTTATGGCAAAATTGGGAAGAAAGTGATGAATATAAAGATTATGACCCTGATATGAACTATCCAAGTAGATATGGAACGCTTCCTAGTCGTAAACATCCTAAACCTCCTAACCCTCCTAAACCTGAGAGAAAAAGGCGAGAAAGTGGAGATTGGGAATCGTAAATAAAACTATAAAATTGAATTTTAACAAAGAAGATATAAGTATGAACCAACTTGGAATGAACGCCTATTTCATTGAGTACGCTAGTCAAGAAACCACTACCGATGATGTTAGAAATGCATTCAATCGTGCTTTTGGGGGATCCTTTGTAAGCCATGTAGTGGGAAGCATCACTCAAGATTATAAGACGTATTGGAAATCATTCACTGTCTTCTTCAAGAATTCATGTAATCTCTTCAGCGAAAAAATGACCTTCCATAAGTTTCTGGATCGATACGTGCTCTACTACAACGATACTGAATACTGGGACGTCCATCTCATCAAGGTAAAACCAACCGACGCCCGTCTTCTAACACCAACCGTTATTTAACTTTTTTTTTTTCTATACATAAAATATGGATATACCTAGTAAACCTCAGCAGTCTTCGTTAATTCAACTGAAACCACATCGAGGAATAGGTCGGTTATCGTTAACTGATCGAACCTTCTATGTAAGAACTGGACTGGATTTTAGGAAACAACATAAATTAGGAAAGTACGAAGAAGTTTCCGCTTCAGAGAAGAATTACCATATAGAAAAAAATTCAAACGGAGATGTAGTAGGATGGGAAATTGTCGATCGAAAGTCAGGTTTGACGTTTAAGTATCCTAGAGATAAATTCTATATGATCGATAGAACGAGGAAGACACGTAAATCTTCTATCTGCAATCGTAAAAGTCAGAGTGATTGTGCGTCTAACGAATCGTGTTCTTGGGTATCAGGTACAAAACGGCGGTATTGTCGCAGCAAACGAAAAAAGGCGAGTTTAACGTGGGATTAATATAGTAACAAATTGAAGCTTGAATACTCATCTTGGTACATTTAATAAGAAATGTTTTCAAACGAACAATCAGATGCAATGGAATTGTACCGCCAAGGAAAGAACGTGTTTATGACTGGTCCGGGTGGTACTGGTAAATCGTTTCTCATTCGGAAAATGATAGAACAAGCACAATCGATTGGTAAATCATGTCAAGTATGTGCTTTGACGGGATGTGCTGCGGTATTGTTGGAATGCAATGCCAAAACCATTCATTCTTGGAGTGGAATTTATATGATGAATACGACGGACGATGTCATTGTTCGTCGTATTCTAAACACCAAACCTTTGAGACAAAATTGGAAAATAGATGTGCTTATCGTGGATGAAGTGAGTATGATGTCGAAGCGAATATTTGATTTATTGAATGTATTGGGTCAGAAAATACGCGGGAACAGGCAACCGTTTGGAGGATTGCAAGTGGTGTTTGTCGGTGATTTCTTTCAACTTCCTCCTATAGAAAAAGACGGGTTCTGTTTTGAATCAAAGGAGTGGTTCAACGTGTTCCCAAAACCACAACATATCGAATTGACAACCTTCTTTCGTCAATCCGATCCCTTGTATATTGATATTTTGATGCAAGTCCGGAAAGGGGTACTGTCTCAAGAGAGTATTGAAGTACTCGAAAAATACGTAAGGGTATCGAGTCAGCCGATTACGAAAGTGGTCCCCTTAAGGAGACAAGCCGATTTTATCAATCAATCCATGTTCGATCAATTGAATACTTCTGTACACGAATTTGAAGCGATTATCCATACAGATATGACTGCTTATCCGGATGGATCGAAAATAGAAAATCATCGTATGGATTTGAGTCCACAGGTTATCGGACAAGAAATTGAGAAACTGGTTAAAAATCATCACTTGTGCAAAAATCTTGCCCTTAAAAAGGGTGCACAAGTGATGTGTATTCGAAACATCGATTTGGACCATCAAATTTGTAATGGGTCGCAAGGCACCGTCGTGGATATCATTAACGATCGACCCGTCGTTCTCTTTTCAAACGGCTACAAAATGACCATGGATCATTGTTATTTTCATTCCGAAACGTATCCAACGATTGCCATTGCTCAATATCCACTAACCCTTGCGTGGGCAGTGACCATTCATAAAATACAAGGTTGTACACTCTCGCACGCACAAATTGATATTGGAGCAGGCATCTTCGAGTTTGGACAAACCTACGTGGCCCTATCTCGAGTGAGAACGATGGATGGGTTGTATCTCTTGAATTTCCAACCGGGTCGTATTAAATCGAATCCGAAAGTGATTGAGTTCTATGAATCTTTACGCGACGATCCATTCTTGCGGAAATAAACCGTCTACACGATTTCGAATCCAGTCACTCGGTACGAATACTGGATTACGGTTTTCATAGGCGCCTAGGAAAGCACCCCACCAGGAAAAACTGGAATTGGCACAGATGGCACCTCCTTTACATTGACTCATAAACGCAAGTGTATATAATTCATCATTGGAATCAATACAAATCATTTTTTTGGATTGGAACAAGGG
>Ga0136644_10004576_pt1 | contig 10201 bp, 10 predicted proteins | sample C_130820_EF_Meta_FD_94780 | JGI IMG/M metagenome (GOLD analysis project Ga0136644, IMG submission 94780) | Freshwater microbial communities from Lake Croche, Canada to study carbon cycling - C_130820_EF_MetaG (v2) (version 2) | ecosystem: Environmental > Aquatic > Freshwater > Lake | place...
CCCTAAGATGTGGCCCGGTGAATGGAAGAGCAGCAAGAACTTCCTGCGGCAGGACTACAGCGACATTCCTGAAGTGGAGTGCTTGCCTAACCTGAACCAGAACCTGCCCAGCACGGGCGCGGGTCAGAAGGCTCTGGACGATCGGGCCAAGAAGTAAGGCCCTGATCTGCGGCGGCCCCAACCAGGGGCCGCCCTTTAAACCAGTTGATGTGGTGGCAGACTTACTTGGCGGCGGGCGCGTCGTAGCCCGACTGGCCGGGGCCGGTGCCCTTGAGCACGGTGCCATCGGCCAGAGTCACTGACACATAGGATCCGCCGGGCTTGCCGTCGCGCAAGGGGTGCACCACCGCCGAGATCTTATCGCCGGGCTTGATGCTCGAGCGCTTCCAGCCATCGTGCATCAGGTTCTGCGGACCGTTCATCTCGACCGCCCAGACTTCACTCTTGCCGGCCGCGTCAGTGACCTCGACCTTGAAAGAGGAGTGCGGGTTGGTCCAGTTAAATTCGGTGACGGTGCCGACGATGGTCTGCTCACGGCCCGGATCGAACATGGCGCCTGAATGGTGCACCCAAGCCGGGGCCGAGAAAGCCAGCAAGCCGGCAGTGGCTAATGCGATGTGACTGATCTTCATGGTGTGTCTCCTAAGTTGATTCAGGGTACGACCGGTACGTTGACCGGGCCGCCACCGGCGCGGGTGGCATCGCCCAGCACAGTACCGTCGGCCAGCGTGACAGCGATGAACAAGCCACCCTTGTGGGCGTTTTCGCGCAGCGGGTTAGCAACCAAGACCACCTTGTCGCCCACCTTAACGCTGCTGGAACTCCAACCCTGACGCTTCAGGTTGTTGGGGCTGTTGAGCTCGATGTCCCAAGTCTCTTTGCCGCCGCCATCAGCGGCGACTTCGACATGGATAAAGGCGTGCGGGTTGGTCCACTGGAAGTCCGTGACCGTGCCTTTCAAAGAGACCTGCTTGGTTTGGTCGAACATGGCAAAGGAATGGTGCGCATAGGCCGGCAGCGCCACGGCGGCGGAGGCCACCACCAACGATGCGATTGCTTTGCGGATGTTCATTGATGTCCCCCGGCCTGATTGGCTGATGCGTGCAACTGTGACTGCGGGCATTATATGCTTACTGCGGCCGTTAGATAAGAGTGGGGGTGCAAGTATGAAATTTCAACGATTGACCGTCGGACCTGTGGCCCTGCTGCTGTGTTCTCTGCCGTTTGCTGGTGTTGCCAACGCCGCTGCCGCTCCCTCAAAACAGGCGGTCAACGCCGCTTTTCCCAAGGGCGCCTACGCCGCGCTCAACGCGCTGCCCGATTGGGGTGGTGTGTGGGTTCTGGCGCGTCCCAAACCGCCCGCACCGGGTGAACCACCCCGCGAACGCCCCCAACTCAAGGGTGAGTACCTCAAGCGCTATGAGGCTTGGCAGAATGAGGTCAAGAGCAACAACGGTGTGGTCCGGCGCGAGACCTCCAACTGCATGCCCCCGGGTATGCCCAATATGCTGGCGACCGCCCAGTACCCCGTTGAGTTTTTGTTTACCCCGGGCCGCGTCACCGTGCACCACGAGGCCTGGATGCAGTGGCGTTCCATTTATACCGACGGGCGCGCTCATCCGGATGATCTGGAGCCCGGTGTGTTCGGCCATTCGACGGCCCGCTGGGACGGCGACGCGCTGGTCGTCGATACTGTGGGCATCAAGACCATCACAGAGCTGGGGCCCGGCATCAAGCACAGCCTCAAGTTACATATCGTCGAGCGCATCCATTTGGATGCCAAAGATGCGCAGACCCTGATCGATGAAGTGACGATGGAAGACGCTGATGCTCTGGCTCAGCCCTATCACGTGACCCATACCTTCACCCGGCAGCGCGACTGGAGCTTGATGGAGTTTGTGTGCGCAGAAAATGACCGTAATCCGGTCAATGAGTCGGGTTTCAGCACTCTGCAATAAGGCGGGCTTATGAACGCGAAGCGAAACGGGTTGGTAGCGCTGGCCTTGGTGCTGGCGGTCATCGGGCTGCCGGCAGCGGCGCACCATTCAGTGGCCGGTGTGTTTGACGTCAGTCGCACTTTAAAGCTCACGGGCACAGTCAGCCGGGTCGACTGGGTCAACCCGCACACGTCGGTCTATCTCGATGTCAAAGAGTCCGGTGGTGCAGTCACCACTTGGCGGCTGGAGTGCTTGCCCGTTGCCATGATGCGCAAAGGCGGCCTGTCCAAACAGCAGTTGCTGGGAGACGGCCAGACCGTGACAGTGGCTGCGCATCCGGCCCGCAATGGCACTCCGGCGCTGGGTTATCTGCTGGATATGAGTTTCGGCGATGGCCGGCACCTGCAGTTCAGTCCGGACCCGAACGACAAGTCTGCGGCTAACCAATAAACCAGTTTACGGGGGAGTCTCCTATGACCATCCGCTCATTTGCATCGGGCGTTGCCGGCTGTTTGTTTGCGTCGCTGGTGTGGGGTGCCGCGGCGGCTCCGCATCAGATCAACGGCCATCCGGATCTAAACGGGGTCTGGGAAAACGGTGGCGGCATCGACTTCGTAAAACCGGTGGCGGGCTCCAAAGGTTCGGTCTGTGTCACCGGTTGTGCCGCGCCCGGTCAGAAGCCGGCGCCGCGTGCGGTGGTGATCCCCGACCGGCCGGTTTACAAGCCGCAATTTCTGGCGCGGGTGCAAGAGCTGGCTGCCAAACAAGTGCAGTTCGATCCGGTGCTGCGTTGCCGACCGCCGGGTGTTCCGCGTATCGGTCCACCCGATAAAATTGTGCAGACCGCACGCGAAGTCATCTTTTTGTATGAGGACGTGTCCGGTCCGTTCTTCCGCGTCGTGCCGCTAGATGCCAAAGCAAAGCGTAACGACGACAGCGAGTCTTACCAGGGCGAGGCGTTGGGTCATTGGGAGGCCGATACGCTGGTCGTCGAAACGCGCAATTTTAATGACGAGACCTGGCTGACCGACGATGGCGCTATCCACAGTACGCAATTACGCGTGACCGAGCGCCTGCGCCGCAGCGGCGACACCATCGACTATCGCGCCGTGGTCGAAGACCCGGTCATGTTGGCCCAGCCGTGGGTCATGCGACCGCGCACCTTGACTCGCACAGAAGTCGAGTTTGGCGAACCCGCGCCCTGCATAGAGCAGGATATGCAGCACATGGTGGACGATAGCCACCACACCAATCCGCGTTAAGCGGTAGCGCTCAGCGGCTGCGCAGCCGCAGGAAGGCCATGGCACCATAAGGTTGGTGGCCATAGGTGGCGCGCAGCGCGGGCGATACGCCCGCCTGCGAGAGTTGCAGCCCTAAGCCCAGCCACAAGTGGCTTCCTAAGGGCCAGTCATGGACGGCGCCTAAGGTCAGTTTGCGGGCTTGCTGTAAGTCCGGCGCCGGCTGCCATTCGTCCGACTCCACGTGTTCGGCTCGACCATAGAGGCTCCACTGCGCATCCGGATGGTAGGTGGCCTCAGCAGACCAGGCCGATCGGGCCGGCAGTCCATCCGGTTTTTTGCGGCCCGTAGCCAAGGTCGTGGCCCACCAGCCTCGCGCGCCCGGCCTGCCGGTGTAACTGACGCTGGTCGACCAGCGTTGTTCATCGCGCTGCGGCTCCAAGGCTTCCGGGCTGTGTAACTGCGCCCAGGAGGTTTGCACCGTGACGGTTTCTGCGAGCCTCCAGGACAGCCGCGCCGACCAGCTGTCCAAGCTCGGGGCCTCGATGTCATAGCGATGCTGGTCCGGCTCACGGCCCCGAAAGGCCGAGGCCTCGACGCCAAAACGGGCGTGGCTTATTCCCGCCGTCAACACGCCGAAGCTAATATGGGTTGAATCGAGCCAATGGTGGGCAATGGGTGCCTCGGGGCTGTCGCTGATCGAGGCGCGATGCATGAACGCCGGCGGGCCAAAGGCCGGTTGCCCTGGCAGTCCGGCGTACAGCGTCAGCAGCGTTTGATCGGACAGCCGGTGGCTGTAGCTGGCCGAAAGCTCCATGAACAGGTCATGCGGGTGCTGCCGGTCGACGAGCAGTGTATGGCCGTCCGCCGTCTCGCCGGCGGCCAGCAGCAGCGGATAGCCCGCGGGGCCCATCAGCGGCTCTGGGCTGACCATAGCCTTCAGTTGCAGGGTGTCGTTGCCGCCAAGTTGGCGCTCGGCGCTGCCCATCAACATGCCCGACAGAAACCCTTGCCGGCCACCGCGCGGTCCGCCCTGATTGTCGTAAACCCAGTTGAAGGTGCCGTGGGCCATCATCAGCCAGGGGCCGCGGTGCCACATCAGCCCGTGATCTGCCATACCCGCCATGGCAGGCATACCTTCCATGCCCTCCGTGCCCTCCATCGCAGCCATGTCCGCCGCGGACATGTGGTGCCCGTGGTCCATATCGGCGGTTTGCGCCTGCGCCACTGTCGCGCAGAGGCTCAATACAGCCGGCACTAAACCGTCTTTTAATCGCACTTGGGGTTTACCTTTTCCTTGTTAATCCCTATAATACCGAGTCCGGGAAATACATCAGGTGCTTAGGTATCTGGTTCAGGCTTTCCGGGCCGGAGCAATCCGTGCCTAACCCCGCGAGGGGTGTTTGTGAAGGCCCCCGAGAGGGGCTTTTCTTTTGCGGTAACCATAAAGCCGCAGCAGGAGGGCCTTTCGGGCCCTTTTTTATTGGGCTTGCCGTTTGCTTGGTGCATTAGCGCAGTAACGGCGAGTCGTGTTTCAGGTGACAGATGGTCGATAGCCTGCGTTCGCAATTGATGGCGCTCATCGAGCCCTTGGTGGTGGGTTCAGGTTACGAACTCGTCGATATCGAGTACGTGCCGGGGCGCTCAGACGCGTTGCTGCGGATCTATATCGACTGGCCGGGCGGCGTGGCGCCAGTCGGTGTCGGTGATGAGAGCGATGAAAACCGCTCATTTGAGGGCATAGGCGTTGAAGACTGCGAGCGGGTCAGCCGCGAAGTCTCCGACATGCTCGATGCGCAAGATCCGATACCGGTGGCTTATTCGTTAGAGGTTTCGTCTCCGGGCGTCGATCGTATTTTACGCACTCCGGAGCATTTCCGGCGTTTCGCCGGCGAGCGCGTGCATGCCGAGTTGTTGTGGCCTCGGGACGGCCGTAAGCGTTATACGGGTCTGTTGACCCTGGTTGCAGAGACAGGATTTGAGATGAACGTGGACGGCACGCAAGTGGCCATTCGTTACGAAGAATTGGGTAAAGCCAGGCTTGCACCGGATTGGTCACGCGGCCCAGCGCGAAGGTAGGAGAAAGATGAACAACAAAGAAATTCTGATCGTCGTCGATGCCGTTTCTAACGAAAAGGGCGTCGAGAAGGAAATCATCTTTGACGCGCTGGAGGCGGCCTTGGCCGCGGCCACACGCAAGCGTCACGGCGAAGATTGGGACGTGCGTGTCGCCATCAACCGCAAGACCGGTGATTACGAAACATTCCGTCGCTGGAAGGTGTTTGCCGACGACTCGACCGAGTTGCAAAACCCCGAGGCAGAGCTGCGTTTGGAAGATGGCTTGGACATCAGCGCCGATGCCGAAGTCGATGGTTTTGTCGAACAGCCCATGGAATCTGTGGAGTTCGGTCGTATCGCCGCGCAGCAGGCCAAGCAGGTCATGGTGCAAAAGGTGCGCGAAGCCGAGCGGGCGCAGGTCATCGAACAGTATGAAGGCCGCGTCGCCTCGCTCATCAGCGGCGTCGTCAAGCGCGTCGATCGCAACGGCATATTTGTCGACCTGGGCGGCAACGCCGAGGGCTTTATCTCGCGTTCCGACATGATTCCGCGCGAAGCACTCAAACCCCAAGATCGCGTCAAGTCTTATCTGCGCGAAGTGCGCTCCGAGCCGCGCGGTCCGCAACTATTTTTGTCGCGAACCTGCCCCGAGTTTCTGATCGAGCTGTTTAAGCTCGAAGTACCGGAAGTGGGTCAAGGCACTATTCAGATTCTGGCTGCGGCCCGTGATCCGGGTATGCGCGCCAAGATCGCCGTGCGCAGCAACGAGCCGCGCATCGATCCGGTCGGCGCTTGCGTGGGTATGCGCGGTTCGCGCGTGCAGGCTGTGTCCAACGAGATCGCCGGCGAGCGCGTCGACATCATTCCTTTCGACGACAACCCGGCGCAGTTCGTCATCAATGCCATGGCCCCGGCCGAAGTGCTGTCTATCGTGGTCGATGAAGAATCACACAGCATGGATATCGCTGTCGCCGAAGACAAACTCTCCCAGGCTATCGGCCGTGGCGGCCAGAACATCCGTCTGGCCAGTCAGCTCACCGGCTGGGATCTCAACGTCATGACCGAGTCTGACGCTGAGGCCAAGAGCGAGTCGGAGTCCAGCAAGCTGGTGCAGATGTTCATGAAGCAGTTGGACGTCGATGAGGACGTGGCTGCCATCCTGGCGCAGGAAGGTTTTTCGACCATCGAAGAGCTGGCCTATGTGCCGGTCAGCGAACTCTCGTCTATCGCAGAGTTCGACGAAGACATGGTCAAAGAGCTGCGTAACCGTGCCCGCGATGTGTTGCTGACGCAGGCCATCGCCAGCGAAGAAGGCCTTGAGCAGACCATGCCGGCTGATGACCTGCTGGCCCTGACTGGCATGAATCCGGATCTGGCTTTGGATCTGGCCCGTCGCGGTATCCGTACCCGTGAGCAATTGGCCGAGCAGTCCATCGATGACCTTGAAGGCATTGACGGACTCGATGAGCAGCGCGCCGGCGTGCTGATCATGAAGGCGCGCGAAATTTGGTTCCAGGCCGAGAAATAGGCCTCGAGAGCGAGTAAATATGGCTGATGTCACTGTTGCACAATTTGCGGATGTCCTGAAGGTTCCGGTAGACCGGCTCCTGATCCAACTGGAGCAGGCCGGTATACCTGCGTCGGGTGAGAACGATCTCATCAACGATGAGGCCAAGAACCAGTTGCTGGCGCATTTGCGTCGCAGCCATGGCAGCGAGTCTGCAGCTGCAGCACCCAGCAAGATCACGCTCAAGCGCAAGACGCAGAGCGAGATCAAGATGGCTAGCACGCAGGGTCGCGCTCGTACCGTCAACGTCGAGGTGCGCGTCAAGCGCACTTACGTCAAGCGAGACGTGCTCGAAGAACAGGCGCGGCCGCAGCAGGAACTGCTGGAACAGCAGCGTCGTGAGCAGGAAGAAGCCGAGCGTCTGGAGCAAGAGCGCCTGGCAACCGAGCGTCGGGAAGCCGAGCGCATTGATATCGAAAACCGCCGGCGGCTCGAAGAAGAGCAGAACCGCTCGCGGGCTCAAGAAGAGTCACGGCGTGCGGCGGAGCAGCAGGCCAAGGAAGAGTCCGAGCGCGAGGCTGAACGGCAGCGCGCCCAGCGTGCAGCGGAGCAACAGCGTACCGAACGGCAGCGCACCGCGCCGCCGCAGGCGCCGGTTGCGCAGCCCAACGCCGCGCGTGCGCCGGCAGCACCCGCCACACGTTATGGTCGGCAGGAGCTGCATGTCTCGGCCGATTCGAGCGCGCGCTTCAAGAAAAAACCGCGCCAGCGTATGCGTGGCCGTCCGTCGGGCAACGATGGCGACACCCGCCACGGCTTCGAGATGCCCACTGCACCGGTGCGGCGTGATGTCGCCATCGGCGAGACCATTACCGTTGCCGAGTTGGCGCAGCGCATGGCTGTCAAGGCAACCGAGGTCATCAAGATTTTGATGAACCTGGGCATCATGGCGACCATCAATCAGCCCATCGACCAAGACACTGCGGTGTTGGTGGTCGAAGAAATGGGTCATACCGCCAAGCTGGTCAAAGAAAACGAGATCGAAGAAGGTCTGCAGGGTGCCGATGGCGCGGCAGACAAATATGTGTCGCGTCCGCCTGTGGTCACCGTCATGGGTCACGTCGATCACGGCAAGACTTCGTTGCTCGATTACATCCGTCGCGCCAAGGTTGCCAGCGGCGAGGCTGGTGGTATCACGCAGCATATCGGCGCTTATCACGTCGAAACACCGCGCGGCATGATCACGTTCCTCGATACCCCCGGTCACGCGGCTTTCACTGCCATGCGTGCTCGCGGAGCTAAGGCCACAGACGTCGTGGTGCTGGTGGTGGCAGCCGATGACGGCGTCATGCCGCAGACCATCGAAGCCATCGAACATGCGCGCGCTGCCAATGTGCCCATCGTGGTGGCCATCAATAAGATCGACAAACCCGATGCGGACATCGATCGCATCCGCACCGAGCTGTCCAAATATGACGTGATCTCTGAGGACTGGGGCGGCAGCAATATGTTCGTGCAGGTGTCGGCCAAGGTCGGCACCGGTATCGATAATTTGCTTGAAGCCATCCTGCTGCAAGCCGAAGTGCTCGAACTCAAGGCGCCGCGCGATGGCTTGGCCACCGGCATCGTCGTTGAGTCCAGCATCGAAAAGGGTCGCGGACCGGTTGCTACGGTGCTGGTACGCCGCGGCACGCTCAAGCTCGGCGATCCCATCCTGGCTGGTCAGCAGTTCGGTCGCGTCCGTGCCATGTTCGATGAGAACGGCAAGTCCGTAGACAAGGCGCTGCCGTCCATGCCGGTGGTGGTGCTGGGTTTGACCGCTGCACCCAATGCCGGCGATGAACTGCTGGCCGTCGAGAGCGATCGCAAGGCCCGTGAAGTGGCGCTGCATCGTCAAGGCAAGTTCCGAGACACGCGCCAGGCCCGTCAAAGCGCCAAGATCGAAGACGTTTTCTCGCAGATGGAGGAGGCCAAGGCCGGTGTTATCCCGGTGCTGGTCAAGACCGATGTGCAGGGCAGCGCCGAGGCCATACGCGACGCCTTGCTCAAACTGTCTACCGACGAAGTGCTCATCAAAGTGCTCAGCGCGAACGTCGGTGGCATCACCGCCTCTGATGTCCAGCAGGCCGCGTCATCCAAGGCACGCATCATTGGCTTTAATGTGCGCGCTGATGCCGGCGCTCGCGATGCCATCAAAGAAACCGGCGTCGATGTGCGCTACTACAGCATCATTTATGAGGCCATAGACGACATCAAGGCCGTGATGAGCGGCATGCTGGCTCCTGAAATCAAGGAGCAGATCGTCGGTGTCGCGCAGGTGCGCGAAGTGTTCCGTTCCAGCAAGTTCGGCGTGGTCGCCGGCTGCCTGGTCATGGAAGGCACGGTCAAACGCAACAACCCCATCCGCGTGCTGCGCAACAGCGTGGTCATCTTCGAGGGTGCGCTCGAATCGCTGCGCCGGTTCAAGGATGAGGCCAATGAAGTGCGTGCCGGCACCGAGTGCGGCATCGGCGTCAAGAACTACCAGGACGTGCAAGCGGGTGATCAGATCGAATGCTATTCGCGCGTTGAAATCGCGCGCACGATCTGAAGCCGGGACCTGATGGCCAAGTCTGCACCCAGTCAAAGACACCAGCGTATCGAAGCCGAAATGCAGCGAACGCTGGCTGAGTTACTCAGTCGTGAAGTCAAAGATCCGCGGATCGGGCCGCTGACGGTCACACTGGTAACTGCGGCGCGTGACCTCAGCACGGCAAAAGTCCACGTGGTGGCGTTCGGCGGTGCCAAAGCGCCCCCCGAGATGCTGACCGGCTTGGCCGCTGCAGCCGGTTTTTTGCGGGGTGAAGTCGGGCGACGCGTGGGTCTGCGTCACGCACCGCGCCTGGAGTTTGTCATCGACGAAACCTTTGAACGTGCAGCCAAGCTGACCGCGTTGATAACGGCTGCGGTCAAGGGCGAGGCGTGACCAGCGGCATTCTGCTGCTGGACAAGCCCTTAGGTCTGTCCTCCAACGCGGCGCTACAGCGCGTGCGCTATGCCTTTGGCCGCATCAAGGGCGGACACACGGGCAGCCTCGACCCGCTAGCCACCGGCATGTTGCCGCTGTGCTTGGGCGAGGCCACCAAAGTTGCCGGCGATCTGCTGGAAGGGCGCAAGTCTTATCTGTTCACAGCGCGCTTGGGTGCCCGTACGGCCACCGGTGATGCGGAAGGCCCGGTCGTCGAGACGGCAGCTGTGCCGGCCAATGCCAACAGCCGTTTGCTGGAAGTCGCCGCCTCCTTGCTGGGCACCAGCCAGCAGGTGCCGCCGATGTATTCGGCGCTGAAGCGTGATGGCCAACCGCTATACGCGCTGGCGCGGCAGGGCGTAGAGGTCGAGCGCGCGCCACGGACTATCGAACTGCAAACGCTGGAGCTGCTGTCCCACGACAACGGCGATTGGCATTGGCGTGTCGAATGCTC
>Ga0136644_10004577_pt1 | contig 10199 bp, 9 predicted proteins | sample C_130820_EF_Meta_FD_94780 | JGI IMG/M metagenome (GOLD analysis project Ga0136644, IMG submission 94780) | Freshwater microbial communities from Lake Croche, Canada to study carbon cycling - C_130820_EF_MetaG (v2) (version 2) | ecosystem: Environmental > Aquatic > Freshwater > Lake | place: Lake...
AATTTTATTAAATAATGTTGCCAGTAAATTAACCTCGGCCAATAAAATGATCCATCTATTGACGCACTGAACAAATTAATTAAATTTAATAATTTGTACGAAACTTTTGAGTCTGTACTTCAATTAACTTCAGCTTTCGCCATTTTTGCTTCCATATCAAGATCAATTCCACGAGCCAGAATCAGATAAGCGATTGCGCTGACTGGAAGTCCTACGAAGATTGAATAGTCAACATTGGACAAGCTCTTTGCAATGATACCAACGTAAGGTGTTGTCACAAAAAATGGCACCATTGACAATAAGCCCACGAAATAGGCAGCGTTACCACGCCACCCCCATCGACCATAAATTCCATCTTTATTGAATATCTCACCAATGACATAAACTCCTTTGCGAACATAGAAGTAATCAACGAGGTTGACTGCTGTCCATGGTGTGAAGAGGTATGCCAGAAATACCAATGCATTGCCATAAAAAGAATTCAAGCGATCTTCTCCCACAAACTGTGCAATGCCCCATACAGTTAATCCCATGGCTGTTAAAGCAATGAGCCTAGTCATCTTTGTTGGATTGATTTTTTTGAATGAGTCTGCCATTGAAATCAATGTCAAAGAGCCTCCATAAGCGTTGATTGACATTACTATTAATAAGCCTAGCAACAAAACAACAAGCAAAGATGTTCCGATACCACCAAATATTGAATCTCCCAATGCTTTAAAGGCCGCAACCGGTGTGAGGGTTCCGTCGGGACCTGATGCAATTGCCCCAAGGACAAAGACCCAAATTCCCGAAAGTCCGCTGGCCAAATAAGTGGCCCAAAAAGTCGACCGAATACCTTCTTTCTTCGGAAGATAACGAGAGTAATCAGAAACATAAGGCGCCCAGCCCAACTGAAAACCAGCAACGATCATAAAGGCTGTCATGAATGACGCCAAGTTGAAATTGCTTAAGTCAAAAGCCCCTGCTGGAAAACTTCCACGAACGCACACCCCTAAGGTCATCACACCGAGCGCAATCATAGAAGGCCAAAACAATAATTTGTTTAGGAAATGAATCAGGCTATAACCGTAGATTGCAATGATGGTAGCTACGGCAGCTGCAATGAAAAAGCCAATTTGTGAAGGAATACCAAAAATTTCATGCATCGCCGATCCCGCAAGAATCGCATCCGTTGTGTTGTACGTGATGTAGTTGGCAAGAGCAAAGACCCAAACAGTCAAGGCCGCTCCAACGTAACCAAATTGGGCACGTGATTGCACCAGTTGAGGAATTCCAAGTTGAGGACCTTGGGCAGAGTGAAAGGCCATGAAAAATGTTCCAAATAGCGAGCCCAGTACAACTGCAATGACTGTCCAAATCAAATTCGATCCCAGCGACATGACAACGACCCCTGTTGCCATCGCTGTTAAATTTACGTTTCCAACAAACCAGATGTTTGCAAGATCGCTGGATTTCCCAAATCTTTCTGAATGAGGTACCCAGTCAACACTTCTTGTTTCTACATCTGATGGTGTGAGGGCTTGCTCAATGGAACTCATTCATTATCCTTTCCGTCTAGGATGTAATTATAAATAGACAGTAGTGTCCCAACATTTTCACATCAGGGCTTAGTAAGCTAATGACTTACCTTGGTTTTTAAGCTTTTCAGTCTGGTCTCGATTTGAACTTCGATTCCATGACTTATGATCTTTTGCGTTAGCACGCAAAGGACCGCAATGAACCAAGGCAAGCTTGTTTTCTCTCAACTCATGGCGTTTCTGCCCCTGAGCACTTTCCGTCGATGCGTGGCCACTCACCGCGGCGATCACTAGGTTCAAGATTTCACCTGCATGGACTAGTTCTTGACCATGGCCTTTGCCAAGCCTCTTGTTCTGTCGCACAAATGGTCAAACAATTTCTTGGGTAAACTTCCATTATTACGTTTAACTTTTAATAAATTTTCATATCAATCCATGTCAATCGCACGCACGATAAACCAGCGTGCTTGGCTTTGAGCAACTGATTAAGGAGTTTCCAATGGCATTACTGATGCCACCGGAGTGGTCTAAACACGAACGCACTTGGCTTGCTTGGCCAGCAGCTGATTTTGAGCAGTCTGAAGACGCTTATCTTGTTTGGTCAGAGGTTGCCAATGTTGCCTCTGAATATGAACAAGTCACAGTTCTTGTCAATTCACATCAGAGATCCATTGCGCTGCGATATCTATCGAGTGAAATTGAGCTTCTCCAATGTCCACTAGATCACAGTTGGCTCCGAGATACTGGTGCAAGTTTTGTCATTGAAAACGAAAAACTAGCAGCTATAGATTGGAAGTTCAATGGGTGGGGTGCTCCCGCGGGGCGTTACAAATATGAGCTGGACAATAAAGTTGCACGCTTTATGGCAGAGCAGATTTGCGCCAGATTGGTCGAAAGTCCCCTGATTAATGAAGGAGGCGCAATTCATACCAATGGCAAAGGCTTATTACTGGCCACAGAAACTGTTCAGTTAGGTCCAGAGCGAAATCCTAATTGGACTCGAACTGAGGTTGAATGTGAACTCAACAGCAAACTTGGAACGGATCAAGTAGTTTGGATTCACCGTGGCTTGACACGAGACTATGAATCTTTCGGGACTTTAGGGCATGTAGATATTGTTGCTTGTTTTGCCAGTGAAAACTTACTGTTGGTCCATGATCAAAAAAATGAATCACACCCTGATTACATTGTCAGCCGAGATGTGATTTCAAAATTAACAGAGCAAACCAAGTGCGAAATTGTTCGAGTTCCTGCACCGAGAATTTTGAATGACACTTATGGATTTGTAGACTATTCCTACATAAATCACTACATCCTAAACGATGCCGTTCTTCTTTGTGCCTTCGGAGACCCTTCCGATTCAATTGCCAAGAGTATTCTTGAGGAAGTCTATCCTGGCCGTCAAATCAGAATGATCGATGCCCGACCAATGTTCGAAAGAGGTGGGGGAATCCATTGCATAACCCAGCAGCAACCGGCAGTCTCATGATTCCCTAAATTATGGATAAAATAACTGCCAAAATATGACTGCGCTCCCCGCCCTTTACTAACTTTCTTCTCGAGTCAAATTAACTCGAATTATTCTTTTAGTAGCAAATCAATCTTTAATATGGTAATTTATTTATCCAGCACCGTAGGCCGTGGTAAAACTGCACTGTCTGCCTTTGATCACGCGCTAGTCAATACCGGTACCGCTAATTACAATTTGGTCAGACTAAGTTCTGTTATCCCTCCAAATTCCGAAATTATTGAACTAAATGGTAGTGTTCCCCCACTAGGCGGCGACTGGGGAGACAGACTTTACGTGGTCTATGCAGATGCACGTACAGATCAGCCAGGCGAAGAAGTTTGGGCCGGCATTGGTTGGGTTCAAGATCCAGAGACTAAGAAAGGTCTTTTTGTTGAGCATGAAGGTCATTCCGAACTCCAAGTACGCGCAGACATTAAAAATTCTTTGACTGGACTCCTGAAAAATCGAGGTATGGATTTTTTGGAAATACACATGTGCGTTGCTGGAGGTGTTTGCCAAGGTGACCCGCTTTGTGCCTTTGCCGTCGCTGTTTACCAAGTAAGTGATTGGCAAAACGGCGCGCATTTATTTCTCTAAATTTCCATGGGTCAAAGGTTCGCGGAGATAACGACGTGAGGAGTGGGTGCGAAATAACTTTGGACTTCAAATACTTTCGTTCTGAGGAGTATTTGAGAGAGTATTATCATTCCGTTCGATCCGAAAACGCTGAGTTGCTTCGTTTCTTTGCAACGGCATCAAGCCTTCTTCCTGAGGACTCAACATTTCTCGAATATGGTGGCGGTCCTACCATTTATCAATTGGTGAGCTTCTCGCCACGGCTCAAATCTATTTATTTTACTGACCATATTAGACAAAACCTATTGGCTGTACAAGACTGGATACAGACCAAAGAAAACTCTCACGACTGGACTCCATTTGTTGCAGTTGCATTGCAACACGAAGGTATAGAAAATCCGTCAAGAGAGCAGATCAGGGAACGTGAAGACAATATCAAGTCTCAGCTGTCTGGATTTGGGCATGTAGATGCGTTTAACCCACATCTTGATGAGGTACCCAGTCAACAATACGATGTCGTATCTGCAAATTTCGTTGTGGAATCCATTGCAACTGATGCAATTAGTTGGAAAAAAGGTCTAGACAGCCTACTTTCTTACTTGAAACCTGGTGGCCTTTTAAGTATGACTTCCATTCGAGGTGCTTCATACTGGAAGATTGGTCATATAAAATTTCCTGCTTTCAGTGTGAACGCCAGTTCAATAACCGAGGAGTTAAGAGCCCGCGGCTTTTCTATAGAACTTATTCATGAAATAGATGCAGAGGTCACTGACAAAGGTCACCCCAAATTCGAAGGCTACGATGGAATGGTTTTTTTAATGGCCCGACATCAACAGAGGGTGCCCGATTTTTTGTGTACACGAAATTAAGTTATTTTGTTGAAAATATCAAAATTTTCAATCGTCCAAAAAGGAGCTAGGTCATCAACGCATTTGCAAAAGTGTGGCAATGGAATTCCCCCAAATCAATAGACAAAGAATTAAGCCTGAACTGGCATGGTAAGGACGGCTATATGAATTGCTGAGGTGGCGGATGGTATGGACGGGGTGGGAATGGCAAGTGGGTTGTTAAGAGGCAACAAAAAACCCACACCTCGATAGAAAGTGTGGGTTTCATGTTCAAAGTACATAGGTTCGGAACTCAATGTTTTGCAGGCTTTCGTGAATTCATGGGCTGCGTAACCCTTTGATTTCATTGAATTTAATTGGTGGCGCTTCACGGATTCGAACCGCGGACCTGTGGATTATGATTCCATCGCTCTAACCGACTGAGCTAAAGAGCCTGAGCCAAAATTTACAGCAAAAGATTAGGTTCAATTGTTAGAACTTTTGAAAAAAGTCAGGGACCATTCTCAACTTGAAATTCTACTTGTGCGTACCCGTTTGTTTGGTTCTTATTTGTCTGCCAACGAGCTCAGAAAAAAACGAACCACATCTTCGTTATTTTTTGTTGAAACTTCAGGATTATTCACATTGTTGTTGGTACATCCCTTATTTTTACAAGCGCCACTTACAAAGAAACTTGACGATTGCTGGTTCCATCCATGTGTCGCATCTGGGTAAACAACCCATTCAAATGAAGATCGAAACTCAGGTGTAATTGCAGCAACAAACTCTGGGCAGGCATTGGGATCTCTGTCATCGTAATCATCCTTGCCTGCTGCAAAGATTTTTACAGGAGCGCCAGTCCAAGTCTTTGCAAAATTAGTAGGGTAGGGCAGCTTTCTTATTGGTGTTGTTTCACCTTTTGCCCATTGTGTAAACATCCAACAGCTACCCGGATAAATAGGCGCATGAGCTGCGAATTTCAAACCTGATCCATAGGTTTGTGTTACCCATTGAGTGGCTGCAAAAAGAGAGGCAAATGCACCATAAGAGTAGCCGGCAATTCCTACTTTGTTGCCATCAACTTCCTCTCGTTGACTCAAATATTTGAGTGCGTTGAAATAAACAGCATTTGTATTTTCAAATCTAGGTGCTGACATAGGATTTGAAAAAAGTTGAATTTGCAAAGTGACAATTCCGTTATCGTTCAACGCTTTTGCGAGAGGCTGGGTTGTGCCATCACGATCGCCACCTGTTGAGTGCATGATGACAACGGCTGGTGATTTTGGTTTCAATGGCTGCTTAGGAATAGAGTAGATGCCATTAACCATGCGCGAGGAGCCCTCTACCATTGCTTCGAATTTGATAGGCTCTTGAGCGAAACTTAAGTGAGAGGTCAAAGACACTAACGAAAGAAGCAGGTAAGTTAAAAATTTCATTTCTCATCACTCCACGGGAATTCTCAAAGTAAATCTTATTCCTACTCTAGGTTAAGTATATTAAAATTAGTTTCGTAACAAACTTTTGTTATATTTTCAATACTTTTGATTAAATTTTGGGGTCTTCAAGAATCTAGGAGTTATAGGGTTATCCAAGCTAGCCTTATAAATACAGTAGTGTGGGTATCGCAATTGGAGGACATATGATTTACAAAGACCGAATGACAGCACGAATGGATGGCGATTTCGTTGTCTTCGTAATTGGAATGCGGATCAACAAGCCATTGGCAGTTCACAAGTATTTGCCTGTGCTCAATGCGATGCCCAAGATGCTGACGGAACTTTATACAAAACCAGAGTTGGGTTTGATGCACCACGAGATGTGGTTTTCCCGAACGGTCATATTGGTTCAATACTGGCGCTCAATGGAACAACTCATTGATTACGCAAAGAACAAAGACTCCGCTCATTTGCCAGCGTGGCAAGCATTCAACAAAGCTGTTGGCACAGATGGAAGTGTTGGCATATGGCACGAAACATACAAAGCAGGTCCAGGCACCTATGAAAATGTGTACATCAATATGCCCGCATTTGGGTTGGGGAAAGCCGGAGCTTTGGTAGAGGCTAAAGGTGGGTTGAAGTCAGCTACAGATCGTTTGACCAGCAAATAGTTCAGTCGGGTTGGTTGTCAGCGTGACTACCGTGCTGTCTTAGTCTTGTGGGTTTATATGGTGATGACACGGTATTCCTACCGTCGCATTGGTTAGCTGAGATTTCATCGCCTGCGAGAACCAGGCTTCGATCTTGGCCGGCTCATGCAACAACCGAATCGCATCAAACGCCTGCTGCGCCTCAGGGTAGCTGCGGCGCAAATAATTGAGCCATTGCTTGAGCCGCCCGGCCCGGTGGCGAGCGGCCACATGCAAGCCCACGCGGTGCCAGAATTGCAGCATCAAAGGCATCAAAGTCGGCCAGGGCGCCGCTCTGTCTTGACCCACGCTTGCTGCGCCCAAGGCATCGTGCGCTTGAATCGCCAAGCCCAAACCAGGGTCAGACACCATGCCGCGGCCGATCATCAAATCCGAACAACCGGTCACCTCGCGGCAACGCAACGCGTCGGCGACGGTCCAAATTTCACCATTCGCGATCAAGGGCAATTTAACGATCGCCCGCAAATCGGCAATCCGGTCCCAATAGGCCGGCGGCCTGTAACCGTGCGCTTTGGTACGGGCGTGCACCACCAGCTCGGTCGCCCCTGCATCCTCGATGGCCAGCGCACACTCCTCTGCCCGTGTATCGTCGTTGTAGCCCAGCCGCATCTTGGCCGAGACCGGCACATGCGCTGGCACTGCACGGCGCACCGCGGCCACAATCTGGGCCACCGTCTCGGGCTCATCGAGCAACACAGCGCCACCCCGGTGCAGGTTCACTGTTTTGGCAGGGCAGCCAAAATTCAGATCAATGCCCGCCGAACCCATCTCGGCCAAGCGCGCTGCATTGTCTGCAAGGCAGGCAGCATCTGAACCGAGCAACTGGGCACGCACCGGCACGCCCGCCGCCGTGAGGCTGCCATTGCGCAATTCGGGCACCACACGCTCAAAGGCTCGGCACGGCAGCAGGGTGCCGGTGACACGGATGAATTCAGAGACGCAGCGATCGACCCCACCGACCTTCGTGAGCGCATCGCGCAGCGAATGGTCCAGCAAGCCCTCCATCGGGGCCAGGATGAGTTTCAAGCTCAGCCCAAGGCGCGCTTCAAACGCACTTCTTCCACACGGGCTTCGCCCATGGGCACGGTGCGGGCGGTGTTCATTTCGCGTTTGAAACCAGCCAGATCATGGAAACGCAAAGTGCGCTCATTGCGCAGGGGCAACCACACCGTGACATCCGTGCAGCCTTCGTCCACCAAGCCTTCGCGCGCAGCGTCCCACAAGGCCAAGCCAATGCCTTGCCCGATGCGATCTGGGTCCACATAGAGGGCCCAGATTTCACCGGTGGTGTTGGGTGTCTTGGGATCGCGTGAGCGGTCGAAACCCACCATCCCGACGATGACACCGTCTTCTACGGCCACCATGACTTGAGGTTCAGCGAACTCAATGGCCTCTCTCCAATACGACTCACGTTTGGGCATGGGCGTGGCCGCCCAATGCTCTAAGGGCACTTGGCCCTCGTACAAAGTCATGGCTGCAATCAGGTGGAGCTGCGCCACATCGGCGGCGTCTTTGAGGGTGGCAAAACGAACTTGGATATCGGACATAAAAAAGAGGAAATGAATTCAAGGGTGCGTTAACCACTGCGAGTCTGAAGGTCAACGCCAACACCACCATTGTCGGTTATCTTTGGAGGATGTTTTCAATTGCGCGATGTTTGACTTTGGGGCTGCAGTTTTTAACGCTGACAGCTTTTTTTTCCACAGCCAGCGGCCATGCCAAAGGCTTTGAAGACTCCATGGCCGAACGCACCCGCGCTTGCACGGCCTGCCATGGGGACCAAGGCCGCGCCGGGCCCGATGGTTACTACCCTCGACTGGCAGGCAAGCCGGCAGGTTATTTGTACAACCAGCTGCAAAATTTTGCGCAAGGCCGCAGGCACTACGGGCTGATGACCCGCTTGGTCGATCCGCTGTCCGATGCCTATTTGCGGGAAATTGCGGTGTACTTTGCCGAATTGAAGCTGCCCTACCCCGCAGCCACGCCATCGGCCACGCGCACGCCGCCAGCGGTTTTGCTGCGCGGACGGCAATTGGCCTTACTGGGCGATGCTTCGCGCAGCGTTCCCGCTTGCACCCAGTGCCATGGCGAACGCCTCACGGGCTTACAGCCGCACGTCCCCGGTTTGTTGGGCCTGCCCTTGGACTACCTGAATGCGCAGCTCGGCGCCTGGCAAACCCACCAACGCCAAGCCTTGGCCCCGGACTGCATGGCCCAAATGGTTGAACGCTTGAACAGCAGTGACCTGATCGCAGTGGCGACTTGGCTTTCAACCCAGAGCTTGCCGCAAGACACGTTGCCTGCGGTCACTTTGCCTGCGCGTGGGGCCGTCGCCCTGCCGGTGTGTGGCAGCGCCCCTGAATTGAAAGCGGCGCCATGAACCGCCCACGCATTGCATGGTGGTTTGCAGGCATCGGCCTGATGGCTGGCGCCGCGCTGTTGATGGCTCAGTTTTTCGATGGTGTGGACGTGAGCGCTCCTGCCACCTCCCAAGCCACTCCCAGCCCCGAAACCCTCGACAAAGGCCGCTACCTGATTCAAGCGGGCAACTGCATGGCTTGTCACACCGCCCGCGGGGGCGTCCCCATGTCGGGGGGTCGGGCCATCGAAACGCCCTTTGGCAGCGTCTACAGCAGCAACCTCACGCCCGACCCTGCCACCGGCATTGGCCTGTGGAATGCCCAGCATTTTTGGCGTGCCATGCACCATGGCCGTTCGCGTGATGGCCGCTTGCTGGTCCCGGCTTTTCCTTACAAACACACCACCTTGATCACCCGAGAAGATTCTGACGCCATGTTCGCGTGGTTGATCCATCAGCCCTCGGTGGTCCAAGCAACGCCCCCGCACACACTGCAGTGGCCAGTGGGCACCCAAGCCGCATTGGCAGTCTGGCGTAGCTTGTACTTCAAGCCCGGCCTCTTCAAGCCAGATCTGAAGCGCGACGCCGAATGGAACCGGGGGGCTTACCTGGTGCAGGGCTTGGGGCACTGCGCGGCCTGTCACAGCCCGCGCAATGCATTGGGCGCATCGGGCGCTGTCAACGACCTGTCGGGTGGCTGGATGTCCGGGGTCAACTGGACCGCACCCTCCCTGATGGACAACGCCCAAACGGGTTTGGCCGATACACCTTTGCAAGACATCCAGACCTTGCTTCAAACCGGCAAATCAGGCCATCACCACACCAACGGGCCCATGGGTGAAGTGGTGCAATACAGCACCCAATATCTCAAGCCCTCAGACCTGCGCGCCATGGCGGTGTACCTGAAATCGCAAGTTCGCCTGACGCCAGACAGGTCAGCGTCGACCTCCCCCACCACCATGCGCCGTGTTATGCCCGACGTACAAACCCGCGGTGCGGCCATTTACGACAAACATTGCGCTCAATGCCATGGCGAAGAAGGCTTGGGCATGGGCGATGCCTACCCGGCGCTGGCTGGTCACCGCGCTGTGCTGCAAAAAGACACCACCAACCTGGTTCAAATCGTGTTGTACGGCGGCTACCCTCCGGCCACGGCAGGCAACCCCCGGCCCTATGGCATGCAGCCTTACATCCTGACGCTGGATGACAAAGACATCGCCGCTGTGCTCACCCACCTGCGTATCCAGTGGGGCAACCATGCCCC
>Ga0136644_10004578_pt1 | contig 10198 bp, 8 predicted proteins | sample C_130820_EF_Meta_FD_94780 | JGI IMG/M metagenome (GOLD analysis project Ga0136644, IMG submission 94780) | Freshwater microbial communities from Lake Croche, Canada to study carbon cycling - C_130820_EF_MetaG (v2) (version 2) | ecosystem: Environmental > Aquatic > Freshwater > Lake | place: Lake...
AACTCTAGTGTTGGCTGGACATTACGTACAATTTATAGTAGAGCTACTTTGAGTAAAATTGATAATAATGATTGGGTAGTAAGTGGAGATATGGCATTAAGTCCAACCCCAACTCGTACTGTTACTCCAACCATTACCAAAAGCAACACACCAACACCCACAGTTACCCAAACAACCACCCCAACACCAACAATCTCTCCCACGGCATCTGCCACACCAACAGTTACTCCAACGCTCACTCCAACTCCTTCAAGCACACCATATGGTGCTCCAAGTGCTCCTCTCAACTTGTCTGGATACGGAGGCAACAAGGAAATTATTCTATCCTGGAATGCTCCAGCAACCGATGGTCGCTCATCAATTACAGATTATGTTGTTGAATATGAACAAGATCCTGATGTTACTCCAACACCCACCATTACTCCTACTCTCACCACAACACCAACACTTACTCCAACTCCTACGGTCACTGAGACCCCAACCGTTACGCCAACATTAACCAACACATCAACAATAACTCCAACACCATCATCAACTTTTGTTGAAACTCCTACTCCAACAGCCACACCCACACCAACACCAAGCAGAGGAATGGATCCTGGATACGTCGTATCTGGAGCGGGCGACACAAACTACAATGGAACATACTGTCTTGCTGGAACCTCTTATGGTAAAAATTATTACCAGAAAGGAGATTATTATCTTACTTTTTTTGGTCCTTGGAATATCTGGATAATTCAGTCTTCGAATAATGGTGGACTAAACCCCTTCATGGGACCGGATTATTACAATTCAAACAACACTGATACCCCGCCAACAGGACAATGGTCTGACTCTTACGGTGCGGTACCTCCCGCACCTTCTTTGACTTTGACAACTTGTTAAAACCCATAAACCGATCTAACGGAAAACACAAATGACCACAATCAACACTAATAGTTCAGCCAGAACACTCACCATACCAAACTTGGTAAATGGTCAAATCTATAGAGCACGAGTATCTGCTATTAATAATTATGGTCAAGGTCCTTTTGCTAATTGGATTCAGGTTACACCATCGGAATTTTCTACTGATGAGTATTATTATGATAATACATTGTTAATGCATTTTGATAGTGTTCAAACAGGAACATATGACATTTATGGAGATCAAGTATCTTTATTGATGCATATGGATGGTCTTAATAATAGTACTTCTTTTATCGACAGCTCTATATACAATAGGACCATCAACAGATACGGAGACTCCAAAATATCTTCTAATCAAAGCATATTTGGTGGAACTAGTGCTTATTTTGACGGAAGTGGAGACTATTTAGCAATACCTAATGCTAATGATATGAGTTTTGGCACAGGAGATTTTACAGTAGAACTTTGGGTTAATGTTCCAGATTTAAATAGAGACAATTTTATTTTTGGACCTACCAACAGTGGTGATTTCATGATCCAGTTAAATGCTGGAGGTCAATTATATATTGGTAGACATAATGTGAATTGGGATGGTAATATTACACACAATATTCAACCTAACACATGGACGCATATAGCAATAACAAGAAATCAAGGAACAATGAGATTTTTTATCAATGGTTCTATAATAGGGTCTCCTTTTACAAACAACAATAGTTACGTGATAAATACTCTTTATATAGGCACTCACCCAAACGGTAGTTCGTTTTATGGATATATGGATGAAATTAGAATAACAAAAGGAACAGCAAGATATATCTCAAATTTTTCTGTACCAGCAGAAGCTTTCCCAGCAATATTGCCACTATCCATAGATTCTTCAGCATATCAAAGAAGAATTACGCCATACGGAAATGCTGCGTTAAGTAATGCTCAAAGTAAATTTGGAAATAGCAGTGTTTATTTTGATGGATCTGGTGATTATCTATCTGTGACTAATAGTAGTGAATTAAATTTTGAATCAGAAGATTTTACAATTGAGTTTTGGATTTATCTCAATTCGATACCTAATAATATTGGAGTTATAGGAAAAAGAGCAAGCGAAGCAAATTATGCTCCATATATTGTAGAGATACAAAGTGGAATTTTAAAACTATACATGTCTACCACAGGTTCTTCTTGGACAGTTAATGGATTATCCACAACAGAACTATCTACTAACACATGGTACCATATTGCTTTTATTAGATCAGGATCAACAATAAAACTATTTTTAAATGGTATTTCTATTGGTAGCACAACCTCATTATCTGGATCGCTACTATCAAACAGCGATCCATTATATATAGGAGCTAATAGTGGAAATCCATCTGGAGCATCTAGTGTTGATGGATATTTAGATGATCTTAGAATAACCAAAGGAGTAGCACGATATTCCTCAAACTTTTCCGTTCCCGTTGCTCCAGCCCCAGATTTGGGACCAGCTTCCACTATTCCTTCAACTCCTTCCAATCTAGCTGTTTCAGAAGATCAAGGAGTCGTGTCGTTATCTTGGACTAGACCATCAAGTCCAAAATTAATAGACTCTAGATCTCCAATAACTTATTACGGAGTAGAATACTCCAGCGATGGCGGATCATCATGGACAGAACACAGTGTGGTTAGCGGAGGTTCACTATTAACTCGTAGCATTAGCGGACTACCAGCTAATACTCCATACCTATTCAGAGTAAGAGCGCAGAATAGTGTTGGATTTGGAAACTATTCATCAACAGCTAATATTTCAACATTAACTAATGTTCCATCCAGCGTCAGCGCTATTGGAGACGATAACCAAGCTTATGTGTCGTGGACTGCTCCAACTCCAAATAATTCATCCATCAGAGATTATGGAATACAATATTCTCCTGATTCTGGAGGCTCTTGGTATACCTATTCTCATTCTCCAAGTATTGATACTCTAATTAATGTAACTGGTTTAAATAATACATCTAATTATAGTTTTAAGGTAGCTGCTGTAAACTTGGCTGGAACTGGAATTTATAGCTCTGATAGTTCACCTATTACTGTGGCACCAAGAAGTGACAACCTCTATAATAAGACAAGAATCCTACTACATCTGGACTCTAACTAATAAGGCTAAATAATGAGTATAATTGATTCGTCAGTAAAACCTAAAACGGTAACCCTTCATAATGGTGCTAGCATTAGCACAACTAAAAGCCGATTTGGTGGGGGCTCTTTATTTTTGGATGGATCAAATAAATATGCCAGCATTCCAGATAATACCGACTTTGGATTTGGAACGGGGGATTTTACAATAGAGATGTGGGTTTATCCATTAGATAATAATAACTGGAGAACTTTAATAGCAATAGGAACACACTCAAGCGGATTGTTATGGAGAATTGGAACTGGAGGAGATCAGCTGTATTTTAATGGAAATAATTGGGATTGGGGAGCCTCAAGCGTTCCATTAAATAGTTGGAGTCATTTGGCTCTTGTTAGAAATAATGGTGGTATTAAAGTATTTATTAATGGAACAGCGTCCTTGTCTACCTCTGATGGCAATACCTCAACCAATCTAGGATCTTCTAAAGCAGTAAATATTGGAGCATATAATCCAGGAAGCGAAACATTTAATGGATATATTGATGAGATTAGAATTACAAAAGGAATAGGAACAGCAAGATACTCTAATAATTTTGATGTTAAAACATTACTGGCCCCATCTGCCTCATCTGGTACTCCAATAACTCCTCCAGAAGTTATTTCAAATTTATCAGTATTAGCAAGAGACCAAAGAGCTGATCTATCGTGGACACCACCAGCAGAAGATAATGGGGGAATTATAACAAATTATTCTTTTCAGTATACAACAGATGATCCAACAAACAACCCAACATATTATGAGTACAGCCACGCGGCTTCCTCTGCATCTTCTGGCAGTATATCTGGACTCACTAACGGAATAACATATTCCGTAAGAGTTGCTCCAATAAATACAGCCGGAACGGGATCTTATGTAAGTCAATCAAACATTGTACCAATACTACCTCCAGCACTAAGCATAACTCAAGAACCACTTAATAATAGAGTTACAGCTAATAATGAATCAGCAGCATTTAGTATTTCAGCAGAGCTAACAAACAATACGAATAATTCCACATTCTCATATCAATGGCAAAAATATGCTTTGGATTTTAATGACTACAATTACAAATGGATAAATGCAAATAATAGCACATCATCCATAACATTAACATCAAATGATTTTCCTAATGATTATGGCTCGAATGATGCTTCAGGACCGATAAGATGCTTATTAACTTCCCCATACGAAACTAAAACTTCAAAAACTGTAAGATTAATTAATGCAGCATCTTCTACTAATGGTTTTTATTTTAACATAGATGGTAATTATCAAAACGATAATTGGGGCACCGTTGGAGGAAATTACTATAATGGATATAATAGTAATAGTAATCAAAGAATTAATATATATGTAGATAACTACTCTTATTCAAACTATGATGACAGCTGGTATACTGGTAATGATACCAGACTTAAATTCCAATATTCTTTAGATGGCTCGTCTTGGAGTGATGTTGATTCAACATATAGTTATAATTTTAGAAAAAATAACTATTTAACATATAACAATATACAAACCCCAGCAATGGATTTGTCTGGCAGGGTATATTTTAGAATAATACTAGAAGATTTATGGCCATATACTACAAACAATGGAACTAGCTCAACAAGCGAATCTTCATATAGTAAAATCCTTTACTATTATTGGGTAGACTATACTGCTTCAGCCCCAGGAGCACCATCTAATGTGGTTGCTGATCCCGGAGACGGTTTGGCTATAGTATCATGGAATGCCCCAACAATAACGGGCGGGGTAGCAACAACCTCTTATACTGTTCAGTACTCTCTTAATGGTGGGTCTTGGACAACATTTGGAACATCAACTAGCACATCATTAGCTGTTACTGGATTAAATAATGGTTCTGGAAACAATTATACATTCAGGGTAGCAGCAACTAATAGTGTTGGAACAGGATCCTATAGTGCAGCAAGCTCTAGCGTTAGTCCTGATGCTAGTTATGCGTCAACTCCAGGAATTCCAACTAACGTTACTGGAATAGCTGGTAACGCCAAGGTGCTACTGAATTGGGTTGCTCCAAGTGATATTGGTAAATCAGTCTTGACAGACTATGTTATTCAATATTCTACTGATGATGGGGTGACCTGGGAAAACTATACCGATCCAACACCATAAGGAATAAATATGTCAATATCAACAACTAAACTATTAAGCGGATTGCAAAACGATCCTACTACTACCTATAAATTTAAAGTAGCAGCAGTTAATGTAGCGGGCACAGGAAATTATTCTGCACCCTCTAGCGGTATTACCCCAGTATCTACAGGCTTCAATAGCCTAGAAGACTTAACCTGGACCAGTGCTCAAGCAGCATTGGCTGCCATGCCAGGAGCAAGTAATGGTGTTTATAGTATTATGAATAATCCAACATATTGCTTGATGGACACAGCTTTAGATGGTGGAGGATGGATGCTTGCTATGAAAGCTACCAGAGGCACCACTTTTAATTATAGTTCAAATTATTGGACAACATCCAATACCTTAAACCCAACAGATACTACCAGAAATGATGCTGATGCTAAATTTCATATTTTTAATACTTATGTAGGCACTGAGGTTATGGCATTATGGCCAGATGTAACTACAACAGGAGGCAGTATTAATGCTGCTTCTTATGGTTGGATATGGAGACAGACTTTCTTGTCATCCTCTTTATTAGATCTATTTCAAGTAACATCAGATAAAGGCAATCCATCAAATTTTAGCGGTTTTAATAGTTCGGTTTGGAGTTCTCAGGATGGATACCGAAAATATGGTTTTAATTTACAGGCTAATGCATATCCTCGTGGAAGACCTAGCAATTCTGCAAATGTTCGCTGGGGTTTTGTTTGGAATAATGAAGGCAATGGATCATCAGCAGATTCTAGCGGTGGCATAGGAATGAGTTATGGTGTTGATTATTCAGCAGGAGATATGTATGATTGTTGCGGAACAGAGGCATATAATAGAAGTATGAGAGTAGAAATTTACATAAGATAGGAGTTTATAATGAAATTAGATAATACAATAACAATCGACTTAGGTTCTGGAGATCCTTTGGTTTTAAATGATCTTGATGTTGTAATCTTTGATCATCAGTCTAGAAAATTAGTTTTAGCAAAAGTTCATCCATCAGCAAATCTTCTTCCATTATGGAGGGGGCCAGATTATGATGCTATTGGAGACTATACTCAAGCTCAAGTTGAAGCTAAAATAAAAGAACTATTAGGAGAGAATCTAGAAAGACTACCAAGTTTATTCCATAGAGAAGTAATATAATGGCAACACAAAGATTAACTCTTTTACCAACAGCACCAACAGTAGATACTGGATACGTTTTCCCTGCTAGTGGCGGAGGAAATACATATAAAATATCTACTGGAGAACTTGCTGGATGGATAAGTTCTAAAGATGTTAATCTAAAGTCTGATAATTATACGGTAACTACCCAGGATCAAAAGTCTTTGATGTCTTTTTATGGGGGCGGGTCTTATAATCTTGTAATTCCTTCTCATAGTGAAGACCCTATTCCTGTTGGAACAATTATTGATGTCACCAATAATGGAACCAGCATAGTACATATTTCAGCTACACAATATTCTCCAGCTGTTGGATTTCAAATTGCTAATTTGATGAATTACGCTGGACAATCAAGCGTTAATGAAAATTCTGTAAGTGTTGGATTAGGAAATCCCTCTTGGGGTCCAGCAATACAATCTAACCCAACAGATTATGAGATAGTATTTAATGGTGGACTTGTTGCTACTATTACGGGAGCAAGTGGAACAGCTTCTCCGGGAGCACAATGGACATTTACCGGAACATGGCCAGCCAATGTTTCTGGAGCCCCTTTAACCATTCGATCTAAAAATTACTCATCTGGGAATGTTGGGGTTTCTTTAAATTCTCCAGAAGGATTCTATGTTGTTAATTATGGACTAGCTTCATTAATTAAAGTAGCAAATAACCAGTGGGTATTAAGTGGTAATTTATCATACCATCCTGACCGCTATTTTGGCAATGTTGGATTATTAGCACATATGAGCGGAGCTGATGGGGCCAGTTCTTTTGTTGATTCTTCTAATTCTCCAAAAACCATGAACGTCTACGGAGAAGTTAAAACATTGTCCACCCAATATAAGTATGGACCAACCAGCGCATACTTTAATGGTGGTTGGAACGCTTTAACTCTAAGTGGTTCAGATGACTTTGATTTTGGAAGCGGAGATTTTGCTATAGAGTTCTGGGTGTTAGTAAATTCATATAATAGCAATTATTCAAGACTAATACAGTCCAGAGACGGAGATCTTTATTCAAGTTTTAGTATAAGTCTGGGAACAGATGGTAATTTAGGAGTATACTCTTCTAGCAATGGAAGCACATGGAACGTTCTTGCTCAAGGGTCTTTGGGTATTATACCATTAAATACATGGACTCATATAACTTTTGCCAGAAAGAACGGAACATTTTTAGTTTTTGTGAATGGATCTATTATTTATAGTTTTAGTTCATCAGCTAGTTTATATTATAACCCTACGGATAATACCATTATCATAGGAGGTCAAACTAGTGGTGCAAACAGACCGGTAAATCGATCATTGAATGGCTATATTGATGAAGTAAGAATTACCAAAGGAGAAGGAAGATACTCCCAACCCTTCCAATTAAATAATATCCCATACCCAGACAGTTCGGTTTCTTTTAATGTTCAGCCCAAACTAATTCCTGGCCTCAGATTGTGGTTAGATGCCAACGACTCAACAAGCTTGTATGATTCGGTTTCTGGAGGAAGTAATGTTGCAGCGGATTCCTCAATAGCAAGATGGGAAGATATTAGTGGAGAAAATAATCATGCCATACAGAACGATAGCGATAAACGACCACTAAGAAAAGTATCCTCAAGAAACTCTAAAGACACCATACTATTTGATGGATCTAATGATTGTTTTGTAGTTCCAAATTTTTGGCTACAATCTCATTTTTCAGTTTTTATTGTACAATCTTGTGCTGTAGGTGAAAGTAACACTAAATTATGGTTAGAACATAGCGCAACGGCAAATAATAATTCTGGATTCTATTTCCAGGGCATGAATGGTGCTTCATGGAAAATCAAAAGAGGATCAAATGAACATGCTGGTTTAGTCGGAGGTTCAGACTGGATTGGAGATAATTGGTCTATAGCTTCATGGATATATAATGGGACAGGCTATCTATACAAAAACGGAAGTTTAGCATCTTCTGGTTCAGATGGAGGATCGAGCATATCAAACACTATTATAAAAGATACTCTAAATATTGCTAGTAGAAATCAAACCAATCTATTTTTAAATGGTAGTATTGCAGAAATTATTATATACGATAAGCCACTACCAAACCTATACAGAATAGGCATAGAGAATTATTTGAAGAACAAGTGGAATATTAGCTAATAGACTTGTTATAGGAAAAATATGTTACCTATCAGATTAAGCGAATTACCAGAAGCTCCATTGGACGTTAGTCAATCTGGAATTTTCCCAGTAAGTGACGTTCCCAACGACATCACCTACAAACTCTCTCTGCAACAGATTCCATCATTATCAGCAAATCAAAACATCAAAGTGAAAACTAGCTCATATACTATCACTAAAAATGACTACAACACTATTTTGTACTTTAATAATGTAGATAATAACACAGCTACTTTAACTATTCCTAGTAATAATTCTAAAAGAATACAACCAGGATATAGTATTAAAATTATTAGATATAATACAGGTAATGTTCATATCGTACCTTCCGACTCTGTTCAGATTTATTCTGATTCTGGATTTTACCTAAAGAGCAGATATAGTTTGTCAAATCTAACAAAAATAACAGATAATAGCTGGATACTACAAGGAGATTTATCTCCATTACCGACTAGTGGTTCTAGTTCTCCTGGTTTTATAGTTCAAAACTTATCATTCGAATATGATGGTACATATTGTGAAGACGGCACCTACAACGACAAACCCAAATACCGAAAAGCAGGTACTAATTACTACATATATGTCGTGGATGATCTTGGGAGTTTATTTTGGGAGGTTAGTGATAGTTTAGGAAGTTATTATGGTAATGGTTACTATGCTGGTAATGATTTTAACTCTATAACTACGCCAAACCCTACTAGCTTCCCCCCAAGTTATTCTGTAACTCAAACAATCTGTAATTAAACACATAATAATTTATTGGCCAATGTTTCTATTCAATGAGTTACGAGCCAAAATATAATATTGGTGTATTAAGATATATTCTCTAATATTATAGGAGCTTTATAATGCCCAATAATGAAAAGCTAAAAGCTATTGCAGTTAAAATTCTAGAAAAGTCAAGAGTGCCAAAAGAAGACAATTATGGTTTTGCGGTAGTTACTATTCTTATGATAATTAGTATCATATTAACTTGTGTTAGAATTCTACAAGAGTGTAATAAAAATAAATTATCGGCTCAATCAACAGTTCAAGATAAATATTCTATGTATGGTGAACAACTCCACACATTTAGTGAACGCCGAGGCTGGTTTACAAAAATGAGAATTAAAAAAATTCTTAGAAGAGAAATGAAGCGTGAAGACTATGAAAAATATTCTTTAGCAATATTGAATGCTTTGTTAGAAACAGGAGAAATTCTCACGGATGATGAGGTATCAACTTTAGTGGAGGCAGCAAATGTTTAGTATAATGGTGTGGTGTGTTTATGGTTTGTTTGTCGGTTCAATAGCCAAAAGCATAGTTCCCGGAGAAGAGAATTTCGGTTTCTGGAAAACTATAGCTCTAGGGGTTGCGGGATCGTACTGCGGAGGTATAATAACCTATCTGCTGGGCATGACTCCGCTACAACCCACGGGGATAGTTATGGGAGTAGCAGGAGCAGTTGCCTCCCTAGTATTTTACAAAAAGCTATTAGAAAAATAACCGACTCTATATAATGAGACCAATCTGGACGGACTATTTCTTGGGATTAGCTAAAGTTATTTCCCAAAGAAGTCATGATATACATACCCAACACGGATGTGTCATAACTGATCAAAACAACAGGATTCTAGGAGTAGGATATAATGGATATCCACGAGGATTAGATGATAGTAAGCTTCCTAAAAATCGTCCAGATAAATAT
>Ga0136644_10004579_pt1 | contig 10198 bp, 11 predicted proteins | sample C_130820_EF_Meta_FD_94780 | JGI IMG/M metagenome (GOLD analysis project Ga0136644, IMG submission 94780) | Freshwater microbial communities from Lake Croche, Canada to study carbon cycling - C_130820_EF_MetaG (v2) (version 2) | ecosystem: Environmental > Aquatic > Freshwater > Lake | place...
ACTGGTGCAGTGGGCGCAAGTGGCGCAACGGGAGCAACAGGGCCGACCGGAACAACTGGTGCAGTGGGCGCAAGTGGCGCAACTGGAGCAACAGGTCGAACAGGGCCGACCGGAACAACTGGTGCAGTGGGCGCAACTGGTGCAACTGGAGCAACTGGATCATTTGGACCTAATGGTACGTTTTATGGAGATTATCCATTTTGGAATGCAAATTTCGTACCAGCAAGATGGGATATAGCTAGTACAAACATAGTAATTGGTGCTAGTGCCGGACAAAATAGTCAAGGTACATATGCTATTGCTATTGGTGCTAGTGCCGGACAAAATAGTCAAGGTACATATGCTATTGCTATTGGTGCTAGTGCCGGACAAAATAGTCAAGGTACATATGCTATTGCTATTGGTTATCAAGCCGGCCAAACTAATCAAGGTACAAATGCTATCGCTATTGGTTATCAAGCCGGACGAGCCGGACAAGCTTCGAGAAGTATTATTATTGATGCAAGTGGCGGTGTAATAACTACAACAACTTATGGATTTTATGCAGCCCCCTTGAATGATGCAATCAGTCTTGTTCCTGGTAATCCTATATTAGTTTATGATGCCAGCTATCAAATACGATATAATAGTGGAGTAACAACAGTCACTAATAGCTTGAACGCGGGAGCATTTCTAGTTTCATCCGACTATCGTGTCAAGGAAAATGTTCAATCACTCGATGAAAATTTTATAGTTGATGCACTAAAACCGGTTACTTATAAAAATAAAACAATTAATAAACAAGATATTGGTTTCCTGGCTCACGAAGTAAAAGAAGTTTTTCCCTACTTAGTAGAAGGTGAAAAAGATGGAGAAACATCACAAACATTAAACTATACGGGTTTAATAGGAATACTTGTGAAAGAAATACAAGATTTGAAAAAGCGTGTAAATCTTTTAGAAAGTAACTATAAGTATAAATAACCAGCATATTCTAGTCGAATTAAGATAAAAAATTGATTTCAAATATAAAATAAATAAAATATTTATACTTGAAAATACCATGTCCGCCGCACGTTCATCACTTTATTCAGTTCTATCCACCACTAACTCTCACCCGAGAGATCTTCAAATTAAATTTCAAGAAGTTGGTCATAAATACACCATTCTTACCGACCAAAAAAGCAAATACACTTCTGTTACGACGTGGAATCATTCCCATTTTCCAAAATTCGATGCTGATTCCGTAATAAAATCCATGATGTCCGGAAAAAATTGGAATGAAAGTAACAAGTACTGGGGTATGACACCTAAACAAATTAAAGATCAATGGTTTCAAAACGGGGCATCCGTTTCGGGTGCTGGAACAGATATGCATTTTGAAATTGAATGTTTTATGAACAATCCAGATGTTTCATATCCCTACACACACTATGATCTTAGCGAAGACTATTTTGCACAAAAATCTGAACTTCCAGAAGCTCATCGTTCAACAGAATGGCGTTATTTTATGGAGTTTATTCAACAATTTCCCACTTTCAAACCATACCGCACAGAATGGATGATTTATGACGAAGAATTGAAACTCGCCGGTTCTATCGATATGGTATATGAAAAACCCGATGGAACACTCATGATTTATGACTGGAAGCGTTCTAAGGAAATTACAAAGATAAATAAGTTCAATAGATATGCGATTACCGACTGCATTAGCCAGTTACCAGATTCCAATTTCTGGCATTACGCGCTACAACTAAACACATACAAGGCAATTATTGAGCGTAAATATGGCAAAAAGGTTTCGGAACTTTGCCTCGTAAGATTGCACCCGGATGCTGAAGAAGAAACATATGATCTTTTGTCAGTACCAGATATGCAAGAATCGGTCATGCAATTGTTTGAACTTCGCAAAAAAGATTTGGATAAAAATAAATAGATATGAAAAATAAATAGAAATGGATATGAAAAACACTTAAAACTTTCAGTAAATAATAATAATATACAATCCATGGTCTATCTCACTTTACAACAATCACTACGTTTATTATATTTTTTTTATGTTGTCTTTTTTTTACGTAAGGCTTTTCTTGATTATGGTCCATCATCTGAAAAAATAGAAGCTTTTCTTTCACACGTGCATGAATGCATAGATGAATTTTTACGAAGTGGCGATCCAAATTATTACGAATACGAGAATGAAGATCAAGAATCAGAAAAAACAGAAAAAACAGAAAACCTAGAAAACTCCGAAAAAAAAGAATCTGAAATAAAAAAACCTACAAGATTTGAAGACAAATATTTGAACGAATATAAAAATTTGGGGGATATTGAGTTAAATGAAGAAAAACTAGACTCTTTAAAAAGTAATATTATCATGGAAAACACGCCTATTGGTAATGTAGTTATGTTTTATGATAATAAAAAAGAGACATTTGTTTTTTACAGCGATTTAACAATGCCATATCGTTACTTAGAAGTTGTTGGAAGAAAGTATGTTGTTACTTTCAATTGTAAAAAATTATTTATTAATATGGATGAAGAATTAAAACTCGCCGAAGAGAAAAAAGTAAAAAAACAAGATTCTACTAGTTCTTCAAACGAAGTTCAAAATATCACTTCCACCTCTAATTGTTCAAACAAAGTAAAAAAAGATGTCTTTGTAAAATTTAAGAGTTATAATAATAACGTTACAAAGGAGGTGGTATCGGCTCCTTCAAAGAATACTGGTACAACGACAAAAAAAGAAAATTCAAATCTTTTGTTGAAAGAAAACGCAAATAGATACAGGTATGAAGGAAAATTGGTAAATTTTAATTTTTTGCGCCCAGTAGATAAAAAACAAACAGACAAACGACTTTCTATCTCTTGGGCAGATTACAAAAATATTTCGGCAAATATAAAAAATTGAAATGAATAATATCATAGAAATATACAGACACATACACCATCACGCACAACTCTAACTTCAAAATCATGTATTCATTTGCCAATATTCTCCCAACTTCTTCCGAATCAATTTTACCACCTCTGAATCTGAGAAAAACAAGAAACTGGTTTATTCGATCAAAAACAGAATTTGCCAAAAGAGAGACAGATTCAGAATTTGTAATTGCGCGGCCATTGATCGAACAAAATTGGTTGATTCCCGGTCATCTTATGATTGGAGGGTACCCCGCAAGTTTCACAGGTAATATTTCTCAAAGTAATGAAATTCTAAAAGCTTTGGTGCAGGTAGAAGGAATAAATACATTCGTTTGTTTAAATCGAGAATATGGGAGAAACGGAATTCACCCTGCATATGCTGATGACACAACCGATGCTTGTTTTGGAAAAAATAACATTAAAGTATACAATCCCAGTTTTGACAAATCAAGAAATTTTATTCATCTTCCAATTCCAGACATGTCAGTAGCAGAGAAAAAAAGAGTTATAGAAGTTTGTGAAAATATTGTTGAACGTTTACATCGTGGAGAGAAGTTATATGTGCATTGTTCTGGCGGGCATGGTAGAAGTGGTACTATTGCCGCAATATCACTATGCATGATATATGGAATTAATCCTGAGATAGCATTCGAGTACTTACAATATGCGCACGATCAACGAATTAGGAGAAAGTTTGGCGAGTGCCGTTATTCCAATCTTTTAATAGGACTTGACAGATCTTTAAGAAAAGCTTTACAACCTGGACAAGTTCCAACACCACAAGCAAGTGTGCAGAGAAACCAAGTGAGAGAAATTGTAAAAGATTTGGCATAATTAGTTTGAAAATTAAATTTCATTTTAAAATAGAAATTGTGGATCTTTTTTTTGTATTTGAAAAATTTTTAATACAAAAAAAATAAAAACTTGAAGTAATATAAGAAATGTATCCTAGTAGAAAATATAAAAATACTTTAAAACGAAAATATAGTATAAAATTAAAAGGAGGGCAACCACAACAAAAGCAAAAAGAAAAACGTGAAAAAATAGAACTACCGAATGACGAAGTTAATCAAGAAAAACTTGCAGAAGAAATTGCACAGAAACACCCCGGAATTGTTGGCCCTGCTTTAAATTTAGCAGGTAATATGGCAAATAATGTTGCATCGCAGGGCATAAAAGGTGCGAGTCTTTTGTTAGGTGTTAATCTTGAAAATAAAGATGCTGTAAATAATTCTTTGGAAAAACTGAAAAAAACATTATCTGACCCAGAAACACTATCCAATATAAAACAAGTTGTCGGTGACGGGGCAAAAGTTTTTGCAGCTAGCATAGAGGCATCGAAGCCCGCTATCAGTAAGTTAGTTAGTACAACTACTGACGCAATTTCAAAATCCTCGGAAAAAATTGGCAATGCCGGTGTAAATATCGTTATGAATACTTTGGAAGAAATACCAGGCGTAGGAATTATTGTTGGAACCGCGCGTTCTGCCGATAAAGCCGGTCAGGCAGTCCAATCTCTTTTTAACGCGGGTTCTGAAATTGTAGCAGCTTCTGGAGACGCTGTTAATCAAATAGCTCGTAATATGGCAGATGTTAAAAAATCACTGCAAAAAACCATGGAAGAGAAAACTTCCATATCAAAACAACTAGGTGGTTCTATTGCGGAGTTTCATAACTCCACGTTGAATCCTGAAAAATTTATATCTAAGTATCAATATATTAGAAAACCAAAAACAAGGCATATACATAAATATGTATCAAGACGAACCAGGAGGCACTAATTTTTTTTATCTTGTACCCATTCAACATATCCGTTGCTTTTTAATATATTGAATGACGAACCAAGATGTTCAAATGCAATTATGTATGCTGTTTTTTGCATTTCATTCATATTTGCCAAATATTCGTGAATTTTTTTTTGTTCGTCGTGCGATTTTTTATAGACATTATCCGGTATTGGCAAGTTTAAACATGCGAAATCCATTTGTATATTTTGCATTGTTTCTGGATATTATTATTCAAAATCAATTTTTCTTTTTATTATTTTTCCTTTATTATGTGATAAAAAGAAAAATTGATTTTGAATAATAATATATAAAAGTATTTATATCTTGACAAACGCACACACAAACAAATACCATGACTGAAAGTGAAAGTGAAGAGAGAATTTCGCGTGAAACAAACCTCATCTTTCGTTATAAATTTTCAGAAACTTTTACCGCGGAGTTATATGAATTTTCAAAGATTCACCAGCACGATGATCGTGCTACTTTTAAGCAGGCATGGACCACTTGGCTTGAAGAAAGCGACGAGTTAGTGTCGAGTGAAGTCAAAAGACTAACAGAGTTGGGCTATGATGGAAATATATTAAACAAAATGTACAAAAGCAGTAGATACTATTTCAGAAAAAAAAGCACTGAAAAAAAGGCACCAGTTGAAAGACGCCCTTATATTTGCGTTACAGAAGATCTATTGACTTGCATGGATCGTCACATTTCTCAGATTCAAAAAAAGAAACCTGGTGTTAGTTTTGTTGAATTTTGTCAAAGCAACGAGGTTCTTTTGCAGGAAGAGGTGAAATGGCTATGCAGTAAGGGTTTAAAAGATCCGAATGACATCAAAGAAAAAATCAAGAAAACGTATAAAAATCGATATTTTATAGCAAATTCTTATAATAATACATTTTAATTTCATGCGATTAAAATGTATTAAGAATAGCACGACATAATTCAAATAGTGAAAAAATGAAAACAATAAAAATAATGAAAATAGTAAAAAAATTGGAATGTTGTCGCAATGAATTAGAAATATCTCAGAAAATCAAGAAAATTCCTTATTTTTTTCTATATTTCTCTCCAATACAAGATTATAAACAATTGAAAATAGCTGAAATAGATGAGTATTTTTTAGAAAGTTCAACGGATATTGCGCAATCAAAAGAATACGTTCTTTTATTGAAAGAGCAGCAATATTTCGCGAGTTTTTCAGATTTTTTTCAAAAAGTATCAAATCCAAGAGAGAAGGTTGTACATTTCTTTGATTCTTATGTTTATTTGTTAAAAGCAATTGATAAGTTGAGCGCAAATAATATTGTTTATTTTCGTATTTTGAATGAAAAAATAGGATTTAATAAGAAAAAACAACCAATATTGTATGATTTTTCAGAAAGCTTTTGTAATAATGACTTTTCTCTGGATAAAGATGGTAGCAGGAGATTCAGTAAATTTGCACCGGAAGAGTTTGCACTTCCACTAGAATATCATATTATTACCTTTTTGAAAGATGAAACTAGAGAGAAAGTAAGTATTTCCCGAGTAAATATAGAAGAAGTATGCAAGAATTTTATTGTAAAAAACCAAGCACTGCGAGGATTTTCAGAAGATTTCATTAAAAATTTCTATAAATCCTGCGTTTCCGAGCTTTTATCTCTTTCTATTATCAATGAAACGAGAGAAGATATAGCTAAAAAAATGTTGAAATATGCAAACACTTGGGATAATTATAGCCTAAGCGTATTTTTTTTGCAAATTGTTAATAAAATGATAGAAAACATTGGAACCAAAAATACTTTTCTGAATGGTTTCTCTCAACTGCTTTTGACAAACATTGACCCAAATCCTGAAAAACGATTGCCCGCACTTGAAACTATCGCCAAATTTCAAGATCTTTTCAATGATTCCGTAAATTGGGAAGAAATCCGCTTCCACTTTTAGAAAAAGTGGAGCAAAACAAACTTTGAAAAGGTTGAACTAAATCTTATTTAAAATCGCGCGTCTACTTGAAAACACGTAGTAACAGAGATATTTTTTGCTCCACTTTTAGAAAAAGTGGAAGAAAAACGTTATTATTGTTATTTTTTGGGACAAATAAATGCCCCAGAAGGAAAAGGACAAACGTATAATGGGTATACTGTTAATCTACGGCACCGCCTTCGCCAGCATAATGGAGAGATAAAAGGCGGCGCTTATGCAACCCGAGGAAAAGGACCATGGGAATTCATAGCCGTTTTCACATCAAAATCTTGGACATCTATTCGCGCTATGCAGGTTGAATGGTTATGCAGATACCCTACGCGAAAGAAGCCTCGCCCGACCATTTACGCGGGTGCTAAAGGAAGAATATCAAGTTTGATAGAAATTTGCAATCGTATAGAGGAACCGGTTAATTTATTTGTGATTGATAAATATTTTGACGACGCGGTTTCCCTAAACTTACCTCAACATGTGACGTTGTGTAAAACCTTGGAAGATTTTTAAGGAGCATTGGAATCGCTTGGATATGTGGCAGGCATTAAAGCGGACCCACATCCACCTCTGCGTTTATGTCTGCGTCCTCCGCGCATTTTTTGTGTCTTGCACATTTTTTTGCACCTTTTAATGCAAGATTTTTTGCTAGATTTACGTGAACGACGCGTGGGTGAAGGACCAGCACTAGAACTTCCCATTTCAGATTTTCTAGAGCTGGCATCTTTTAACGCATCCTTGAATTTGTAATTAGGATTCTTCTTTTTACCCTCATGGTAAACTTTAGAAACAAACTTGTTCCAGTCACTTAACATTATTATATATATTTACAAAGATAAAAATATATAAGTAAAATTGAAACTAAATACATTTTGTTAAACAATTCAACAACTACTACTACTATAATAAAAGTAATGGAAACTATTAATAAAGGAATTATATTTACGCGTTATTTGTATTTAAAAGATGAAGTCGAGATCGCGATGTTAGTTTCTCTCTTAAATAAAAATGAGGATGCTTTATTTTGGGCTTTTGAGTTGTACTATTCTGGATTTCAGGATGATTTATTTGCACTGATTTGGCAGATCTACTATGAATTTTATGCCACTTTAAATCCCACTTTTGAATCTTATTTATTGCAAAAATCCAATGCATTTACTTGCACTTCATCTTCGAATGAAGACAAGCAGAAAATAATTGCAAATATTATAAATAATTTTATAATACGCAAACACACTTTAGATGTTTTCATGTTATGCCAACTCATATCCAGCGTTGAAATAGAAACAAATGACGAGGGCACCCTAGCGTCATGGTTAGAAGCCAAAAATTATGAACAAATCGCATATTACATTCTGGTGTGCTCACACGAAACACAACTGGAAAACATACTAGAAAAAGTTGTGGATTATTTTATTTCAAAAAAAGTAGAATTAAAAAAATCAAAAATCATGAAAGACCTGAAAAAATCATCTTTTTCAAACGGGAAGATAAATAAAAGGATCATGATACTTTCTAAAATTATGCATTATTATGCCTTGTTTCATGGGTTGAAAATTGGCAAAAGTATGTATGTAAGCATAGATTTAGAAGATACAACTTTATTTGATACTATTGAACGTAGTGCCAAATTGCCACCATACAAAATCTTACCCACAGCGTGTATTTGCGGGACAAATGATCTGGATGGCTTAGCTTTCTTTAAGTTAAAGAGAAATATGTATACACCAGAGGACTTAAAGACGCTCTATAATAATCACTGGGAATATTATGCATATTTTAGCCCGGTTTGGAGGGAGCGCATTGAAAAATTTCAAGGCGTGTTAAATCACGAAAAAAAAACCATTGAATTTCCCAATGATGAACTGCTTGAAGAATTTTACGAACAATACGGCTACGAACCAGACGAGCAGTCACTTGATACGAAAGAAAAAAATATACCAAATATACCAAAAATACCAAAAATAAAAGAAGCTCCACGTAATTCAAAATCGAATTGCAAACATTTTTACGAATTTTACAAAAATTCTTCTTTATGTGTCGTCGATGAAGATTATTTGAATGCTATAGAAAAATTTATTACAGGAGCTGCTGAGCACCTATAGCATCTGCGTTAGATGCAAAAGGATTTGTGTATTGTACTATTAATTCTAATCCAAATGAAAATGATGTAAGATTTAAGGGAATAAATTGTCCGAAAGGCCCATATAATTGCACATCTATTTTTGATATATTTACAGGTCCCGTAAAAGTTCTTGATTTGAAAACAAAATTCGCTCCAGTATCTATTCCATAACTGAATTGTTGCGCGGTAATAGGTATTACACCCATAAATTTATTATCTAAAAAATTATTTGGTAGAACACCTACCACTCTATCAGTGCTATTTATATTGTGGTCGTCAATACTAACATATATATAATCAAACAGTTGTTGGCTGTAGACACTTTCAGACGTATATGTTGTGCTATCTCTGTATATAATATTTCTGTATCCACATTGATAACCAAATGTTTGATCGCGCAAAATACTATTTAAAAAGTATAATTCTGGATCTAAAAGCGCATTGTTTAATCCACACACACTTGTTGCATTATCATACCACGTGGGTTTGTCAAAAACCATGGTAAATGGTACATTTTTGGTATTAAAAATAGTCGTTTTGTAATTGTAAGGATTTATAGTTACCGCATACCGATTTTCTAGCGGAGTATCTCCTTGATAACCAGGCGCTATTAACAGATAGGAAGGATCTAGTGTTTCAGGAAATGAAGGAGTTATTCCAGCCGTTGTCAAGTAATAATAACCGCTAAAAGCAAGATTTATTTGTTGTTCTACTACTTGTGGAAACTCAGTACTCGTATATGTACCATCTGGTATAATAATTGTTTTCGCACCATAACTTGCATCAATTATTTCTAAAATATTATTTCTATTACGGGCAGAAAAAGTATACTGGATATTGTAAAATTGAAATAGTGAAAGCCTACTTGAAATAACATCTCGTATAGGTCTAGGAAGCGTGAATGTTAAACTTTGTGTAGTACTTGATAAAGTTAGAATATTATCGCAAGAACCAGAATTGAATAATAAAAGTCTTGTTACATTTTGTACGTCTGTAGGATTAACATATTTTTTTGAAATATTTTGAATATTAAGTGGAAAATGAGGCATACCAGCAGCAATATTATAGTCAATTGTACTATTTTTATCATAAATTGTTAACTCGAGATTTATTTTTTTCTTTGAATTTTCTAAAAAATTATACAATTTTTTTTTTGTTTCGCTATTATAATTTTTATCATTGGTTGACAGACACTTTTGTATTACGCTATCCATTTTTTTTTCTATTTCAGATTTTGTATCAGAACTATTAATATTGAAAAATTTTTTTAATTCATTAATACTATAGTTATCAATATCTAAATCCAAATTCGATTCATCTTCCATAATACAGATATATATATATATACATCTTAAATATTTATATATTTATTATACGAATTTTATTTTATTATCAAAAAGTCTATTTATTAAAAAAATTGATTTCATAA
>Ga0136644_10004582_pt1 | contig 10196 bp, 7 predicted proteins | sample C_130820_EF_Meta_FD_94780 | JGI IMG/M metagenome (GOLD analysis project Ga0136644, IMG submission 94780) | Freshwater microbial communities from Lake Croche, Canada to study carbon cycling - C_130820_EF_MetaG (v2) (version 2) | ecosystem: Environmental > Aquatic > Freshwater > Lake | place: Lake...
CCAGCAGCTCCTGTAGCACCAGTGGAGCCAGTTGTACCAGCAGCTCCTGTAGCACCAGTGGAGCCAGTTGTACCAGCAGCTCCTGTAGCACCAGTGGAGCCAGTCACACCGTCTTTTCCAGCTGCTCCCGTAGCACCAGTGGATCCAGTTGTACCAGCAGCTCCTGTAGCACCAGTGGAACCCGTTACGCCATCTTTTCCAGCAGCTCCTGTAGCACCAGTGGAGCCCGTTACGCCATCTTTTCCAGCAGCTCCTGTAGCACCAGTGGAGCCAGTTGTACCAGCAGCTCCTGTAGCACCAGTGGAGCCAGTTGTACCAGCAGCTCCTGTAGCACCAGTGGAACCCGTTACGCCATCTTTTCCAGCTGCTCCTGTAGCGCCAGTGGATCCCGTCACACCGTCTTTTCCAGCTGCTCCAGTAGCACCAGTGGATCCAGTTGTACCAGCTGCTCCAGTAGCACCAGTGGAACCCGTTACGCCGTCTTTGCCAGCTGCTCCCGTAGCGCCAGTGGAGCCAGTCACACCATCTTTACCAGCAGCTCCCGTTGCGCCAGTGGAGCCCGTTACGCCGTCTTTTCCAGCAGCTCCCGTAGCACCAGTGGATCCCGTTACGCCGTCTTTTCCAGCAGCTCCTGTAGCACCAGTGGATCCAGTTGTACCAGCTGCTCCTGTTGCGCCTGTCGAACCCGTCACACCGTCTTTACCAGCAGCTCCTGTAGCACCAGTGGATCCAGTTACACCAGTAGCTCCCGTAGCACCAGTAGAGCCAGTCGTTCCAGCAGCTCCAGTAGCACCAGTAGATCCAGTAGTCCCCTGTGTCCCCGCAGCACTAACACCAAATGTCCCCTCATAACGACAAAACGATATCGTGACCGTCGGATTACTCGGAATCGCAGTAAAGAACGTCAAGAAACCCGCGTCGGGGTCAACAATCCAGTTCACCGTACTCCCCGTACTCTGCAGCACCGAATTCCCATTCACAGTAACAGTGTAGTTATACGTGCCATTTAGATCAAAATTAAAAGGAATCGCCTGTGTTAGCAAATTCGCCTTCGTATCATAATAAGAGACTCCCTGATTCTGGAATGCCAATGGTAGTCTTTGGTAATAAACAATGTAGTTGTATGAATTGTCGTACCATCTCGTAGCCGCACCGGCGCTAAATGACATATCCTGCGTAAAATGACCCGGAAAAGCAATAGAACTTGGAAGAGTCTGGTTCATAATCCGTCCCGCCTGGATAAACGGTTTCGAATTACCCACTTCCTGAGTTACCGCCCCTCCAGGCTTGGAATAGGGCAGCCCAAGGAGTTTCTTATACAAGATCTCCAACTCAGCCGCCTGTTGCGTATTCATTATCCTCCTTAATCTAATAAAAACAAAAAGACTCACGTGTAGTACGCGGTAACTCTATCAAATGCCGCCGAAGACGCCATCGGCAGACCTACACGCAGTACCAACGATACAGTCGTCGTGTTCGGTGTAGTCGGATTCTGTGATATTCCAGGAAACACCGGTGACAATGTCAGTGTAGTTCCAATAAGAGTAGCTCCCGCGGCAGCATTGAAGATGGTGCCCGCCGTGCTATTAAAGTTCGACGATGTAATCGCACCCGTGCCCGACGCCTGAACATTGGCATCGACCCAATTCGATGTAAGATATTGGGGATTCCCTCTATTGAATTTATCTGTATTATTCGCATCGACAAACATATAATAGATCTGAATCTTGTTGGTGGACCCCGTATTATCCGTTATGTAGACACCATCGCTCTGTCGCGGCGTCGCGTTATTTATAATGCCCGTAAAGCCGGTAAAGGTAAACGTCATCGTGTTGACACCACTGTTCAGCTGCTGAAACTGCCACGCAAACGTCGCATACCGATATCCGGCTGTGCTAATCCCGCTGTAGTTCAGGCTATTCTTTGTCGCCGTCGCATAATAATAGTTTGTGTAATCCAGATAGCTATTCGTGACACCCTTTGCACAGACAACACCATTTACGACTTGGAGTTCCGCCGTGCCCGTGATATCTGTGCTCTGATTATATCTTGTTAGTGTAGTTGGCAGATCTAGACCTGCTGAACTCGAAATACGCATTCCGCGTCCTCCTGGACTACTGGTGGTAAGTGTCGGTTTCGCCCCAGGTTCTCCGCCGACCAATGTGACTGACAGAGGATCATAGATAGCTGTGATCTGAGACGGGTTAATCGTCGTGCTGCTGTTCGTATTGCTCGCCACAAGGCTGCTGAGTCCAACAGATGTCAAGAATACGGAATTATCTGTCCCCGCCACAGCATCATTCGTAAAAACGATTGGGTTCGTAAAGGCTCCATCACTCAGACCCGCTGTAATATTATTGGTATTAGATTCTGTGGTCATTCCTGATGGAATGACGTTATATGTGATGAGCGGCGTTCTATAGAAATAGTGGCCCATATTCGAGGCCGTCGTGACTACCTTGTAGCTCGGTGTTCCGCTGAGTACATAGACACCGGATACCTGGGTCGCTGCGAATCCAGTACCGATGGTCACCGTGGCAGACACAGATGACGGAGGAGTTGTCAGTGGTGTGTCATAGTAGAACTGACGTGAAGCCGCGATGCCGGTAGATGGCGTAATTTGGAGTGTCTGTTGGCTCTGACTCGGTGAGAGAGCTAAGGCGGCCGTGATTGACACCTGGTTGCCGTTCGCTCTCAGATAGAATCCATCCCACCCTGAGTTGCCGGCGTACGTATCCATAACGGTGGGCGTTGCGAACGTGAAATTGTTGACGATTTGACCTAACGGCTGGTCGGCACCGAATCCATTGAATGTTATAGTCGCCTCCGCTCCTCCAACAAGAGTCGCTTTCAGATTTGCCAGAGCTGATGCTGTGCTGCCCTGATTCGTGAGCACGTGGATCGGCATTGCGAAGGTATTCGTGGCGATCGAAGTAGATGTCAGAAGATTTGTGATCGGAGTGACTCCGTTACTAACAAGACGTGTTGTAGATCCCGCGAACGTGGCGGTAAATGAAACGGTATCCGCAGTAATCGGTAACAGTGATGACGATGTTGCTGTGGCCACGGTGGAATACGGGCCGTAAGTCGAATTCAGAGTATTTCGCGCGGCGATCTGGAATGAGTAAACGGAATTTGGATACAGATTTTGTAAGTTGTAAAAGAGGTTTGCGCTGCCTATCGCAGTAGTCGTGGAAGCCTGTGACACAGGAGCGAGTACGTTCCAACGTTTTCCCGATGGTACAGAACTGTATGAGATATTGTAGTTTATGATCGGATTCGTAGGTGAATCGCTTAAAATATTGTTAGTGCTATCTTGATATACGGGTATTGCGTATGTTATCCGGATACCTACATTCGCTGGTGTGGTTGTATTTACTGGCGTCGATCCGGCCGGATTTAGGACTACACTCGGTACACCGGAGCCAATATATATATTGAGAGTCGCTACTGCCTTGTTCGGAGTTACGGTGCTCTTATTTGTGTACCAGATATAGATTGCTCCACTGGAATTCATTCCTGCCAGAGTTGTGTTGTAATATACATAGGATTTGCGTGTTCCTCCACCGCTTTCCGCGGGAAAGGTAACTGTTTCTATACCAGATAAGCCGGCAGTGTTTGTTAAAACTATGCCGTTAATTGTCTCTGAACCATCCCCACCTACATAGGTGGGGCCGGTCGCATTCGGTATTATTGTTGCTTTAATAGCGCCTAGTGATGTCGAAATATCTATTGATGTGTTCATTGCTTGGATCAGTGGAAGATAACCCAGTGATCCGGTTAATATGGTCTGTGGATATGTAAATGGAACGAAAATTTGGGTGGTTGTGCTTGTGGGGGTGCCAATTATAGGGGCGGGCGGAGGATTGATAAGATTTGTAAGTGTCCAAGGATCAGTCGTGGTTGTAGGTGTGGAGGAAGAACCACCGCCGGCCGGGCCGGTCGGGCCTTGAATTCCTGTGGATCCCGTGGAACCATCTTTTCCAGCAGCTCCAGTAGCACCAGTGGAGCCAGTAGTTCCAGCAGCTCCAGTAGCACCAGTGGAACCAGTCGTACCAGCAGCTCCAGTAGCACCAGTGGAGCCAGTAGTTCCAGCAGCTCCAGTAGCACCAGTGGAGCCAGTAGTTCCAGCAGCTCCAGTAGCACCAGTGGAGCCAGTTACACCGTCTTTTCCAGTAGCACCAGTGGAGCCAGTAGTTCCAGCAGCTCCCGAAGCACCTGTGGAACCAGTCGTACCAGCAGCTCCAGTAGCACCAGTGGAGCCAGTAGTTCCAGCAGCTCCAGTAGCACCAGTGGAGCCAGTCGTACCAGTAGAGCCAGTCGTACCAGCAGCTCCCGAAGCACCAGTAGAGCCAGTCGTACCAGCAGCTCCCGAAGCACCAGTAGAGCCAGTCGTACCAGCAGCTCCAGTTGCTCCTTGAGAACCTGTTGCTCCTTGGAAACCTTGTGCTCCTTGTGCTCCTTGGAAACCTTGTGCTCCTTGTGCTCCTTGGAAACCTTGTGCTCCTTGTGCTCCTTGGAAACCTTGTGCTCCTTGATTAAAGCCAGATCCACACACATTATCCACGAACTTGATGTATGCCGTTTGATTTGCCGATGATCCTCCAACTGCCATTGTATTCACTATAACATTGTTTCCTGAGCCATCTATGCCTACGTATAAATTGTCACACACCTTTAGTCGTTCCATCCGTTCTGCTGCCGTTCGTTGCCCCGTCGGAATACACGCCTTAATCTGTTTTATCCGTTCACTGGAAGTAGACATTCCCCCTACATTTGACCACCTGTTAAATGTCGAACATCGGGAACTAAAGCTACCGACTTCATATATAGATAATGCCTGTAAACCGCAATCTTCGTGGTGGTAAAGCCTTTAAGAAAGGAAAGAAACCAGCCGCAGGCACCGCCGATAAGGTCGATAAATTCTTCGGTCGCGACGCCGATCAGGATTACGCCCGTGCCGTCACAATGCTTGGCAATCGCCGAGTTCGCTGCTTCTGCAACGATGGTAAGGAGCGCATTTGTAAGATCCGTGGTTCTCTGTGTAAGGGCCCGAAGAAGCAGAAAATCGAAGTCGGCGATATTGTGCTCATTTCGTATCGGAGTTTTACGGATTCGGACTCTGACTCGGACTCTGTATCAGGGGATCAGGTTGAAGAGAAAGAGACAAAAGAAACCAAAGAGACAAGTCAGGTGGCCGACATTATGTATAAATACAGCCGTTCTCACTGGCGCGACATTCGTAAAGAAGACGGTATACATCAGCGTCTATTCCTTGCCGAAGAAGGAGAAGATGGTCTAGATGAAATGTTCGATCCTGAAGCCAAAGAAGAGGCGCCTGAAGAAGAAGACATTGATATCGATGCTGTTTAGAACCACGTCGGTTCAATTCACCGAAACCTTCTGGACTGAGAGAGAAGAGAGAGATGGACCGCCCCTTGGCCCCTACCGCGTGGGAAGAACAGGATGCCGGATCCGGCCCCGTACACGCTTCGCCCAGTCTCGGCCCAATGACCGGCGCCATCCACAACATCAGTACACGGCATCTTCACGATATCGGCACCGGTGTTCCCGATGATCGTCAATTCCTCCGGTCCTGGCGACGTAATCTCCAGGAATGTCTTACCCATCATAACGGACGTATCATACAATTCTTGTTAGCCGATGTATCAGGAGCCAACGCAGAACTAACACGACGATGTACCGATGTTCTCAATAAATACGCCAAATCTACCTGGAGTTTCAATTCTTCGACACGGGATCTTGCACTACCAACATCGACCGCCGCGACCACAGAGTGGGCGGAACACGAGATCGGCATCGCACCGGCGGCGCTCCGCGAGCATCTGAGAAAGGCCGTGCGACTCTATGCGAATACGGCACAGGGACTCGCGGCGGCCGAAGGCCGTCTCGAAGAAAAACTCAAGCGTCTCGAGACCATTGTTGGTCGCGTAAATGATCTGATGTTTATGGAGCCCACTGCTGCACTCGAAGTGATGACGGAACCGACGCGGGTCTACTTGGATAGTATCCTCGGCAAAATCAGCATCGAAGATGATTACAGGGAGCTCGTGGAACAGTACAAACGGTTCACGACGCTCAAGGGCGTGGTCTCTTTGGCGAATTTTCAGCAACCCGCGAATCCGACGTGTACGATTTGTATGACAAAGGAGATCAGCCAGGCCGTTACGCCCTGCGGACACACGTTTTGTGACGAATGCTGTCGGACCCAGATGACCGCGTGCTACATCTGCCGTGTTCAAATTCGGGACAAGATTCGACTGTTTTTCTCTTGATACCGTAGAGACAAACATAATGATGATCAAATTGATCGTGTTGGGAATGATGTCCGCCATTATATTCGGCGTCGTGGATGCGTTCAACTTCTTGTTAGTTGAGGATACGCTCGCCGCTATGTGGAAACGGTTCGGTCTTACCGATGCACAGTCGATTGATCTCCTCAATAGCGGTCTGTCCTCTGCTCTTTCCATTTTCATAGCGCTGTATATCGACGTATATTTCCTCAGCCAGTTCAAAACGTTCAAACATCCGGCTCTGGATGCGATTGGTGTGATCGTAGGAACTATTCTCGTGCTCACTGGAATCAAAGTCTATAACTGGATAGCTGGGCACACTCCGAAACTAACACCGTTCATTGTTACTCTTCATAGGTCGGCGGCACAAATGTCGGGACAAATTCACTCGTCTTAATAAATCGGATCTCATATTCAGCAAGAGTTTCAGGACTCCATCCGTAGTGTACGGCTAGAGTCTTGAGATAACGTTTGGCGCGAAGAACAAAGAGCGTCGTGATGAGTCGGCGGACGTGGGCCTCTGCTTCTTCAGCGGGAGTCTCCATCTGCTTGTGGCGTGTATTGGTGACAGGGTCAGGTCACTTTTTCGATAGCCCTAACAGGCCCCAAGAGCCATTTCGGCCGGCCCCATCTTATGGAGTGCCCGCGGATCGCCCCGCGCGATCTTCGGTACCTGGATCGCATACGGATTATCATCCAGCATATCGAGGATCGATTCGTAGTTCCGGTCCTTCGCCACATTGAGCTGGAGTACCTGTTTAGGCCGCTGAAGACCAATCGCGTCCACGGTGGCACCCACTCCATTAATACGGCTAACAACGTTGTCACGATCGTTGCGGAAATCTGAATCAAGCTTTCTGTAAGACATATTCACGTTGTCCTCGCCGTTAAAGATGGGGAGATTGCCGTTACCTGCCACGGGCTTACGGCCCTTGGCCGTGAGCTCCTTGATTCCACTTTGCCGCATCGCATACGCGGTATCATAGACCTGTTCACCCTTCGCACGTGTCTGTCCCGCCGATCCCGTATATGCCGAGTTCGCCGACACCTGTTCCTTCGTGGTGGCGCGCATTCCATCGGGAAACGCGAGTTTCTGCATACCGCCGACACCCGCCCGTGTGACGTTGAGCGCCGTGTCGACCTCCGCATTCGTATTGCGCAGCGTCGGACGCATAATGTCTGTGGGATCATACACCGTGAGCTTCGTGGCCTCCACTGCCATTGCTCCGCCGATCCAGTCATTCGCGCCCGTCGTCTCACGCACTGTCGTCCGCGCCACGTCATTCGGATCATAGACCGTAAGCGCCTGGGGTGAGCCCGCCGTCACGAGATTCAGTGCCTGACCGCGCTCTGATGTCATATTGCGCTGATTCACCGGTAGTTCATACGCCTTGGCACCGAAATCATTATTCGGCGCATCCGTGTTCGGTGTACCATAGTTCGAACCATCCGCGTGACGGAAGCCGTAGCCGTCCTGCTGCCGGGAAAATGGCGCACGGAACGATGGAACATTGTACGATGCCGTAGAATCCGCGGCAATGGCAGGGCCCTGGAACTGCTCCGAAGTCTCCTGGCGGGTCTGGAACTTCATAACCACATCGGAACGGACCACGGGCTTCAGATTCTCCGCGTTGCCGGCAACGAAATTGCGCTCACCCTGTTCGTTCAAAAAGAAGCTGTCGGGGCGATACTTGCGGACCTCGCCAATATCTCCGCGCTGGGTTCCGATCGCCTGACCCGGAATAACGACGCCCTCAAAGGTGAGTTTCGGATTCGACGTCGCACGGAGCTCATCGACCGAGAGGCCGCGGCGAGCGACTTCGAGCACCTCGAGCTGCTGAAAACCGCCGATGGGCAATGATGAGAAACCCTGACCAACACCCGGGCCGACACGGACTTGCTCTACTGGCACTTCATTAGCACGATTCGTGCTAACGACCATACGGTCCTGGAAAAAGTTTGAGATGTTCTCCATTCCAGTGATGTTACCGGTGGGCTCACGGACGGGATCGAACAAAGGCGCCTGTTCGCGTTTCTCGATCTGGGTGCGACCAGCACCTACCATATTATCGAGTGCCGTGGCATTCGCATCGCCGCGCACATTTTGTTTGACCGAACCGCGGAAGAAGGGAACCATATTATTGTGCGTAAAGTCAGTCGCAGCCATCGGAAGACCGGTCAGAGCCGATACGTAGGGCTGGCCGTTATTATAGGTCGGCGGAGCTTCTAAGCCTGCCGTGTTCATTTTCACAGAGCTAACATTGTAGGATTGAGGTTGAGGACCTGTTGATGAAAACGCGATGTTAGGAGGAAATAGATCAGGTTGTGTGACTGGATTCGCGGGCAGCGATCCGTTAGAAGGTAGCTGATAGAATTGATCAAGTTGTCCTTCTGGTGTCCGACTGGGTTGACGGGGAGAGCCCGGAATAGTTTGGTGGCCGGGAGGCGTTCGCTCTTGTTCATATAGGGGCGGTGGCTGTCCACCATTAGGGAACTCGATATTTTGACTGATGGAATCAAAGGCTTCTGTACTGACTTCGCTGGACTTTTTGGTTAACATATATCCCAGTCCTACTAATGCTGCCACAGCGGCAAGTTCCATTTCCTCTAACGTTCGGTACCAATTTTAATCAGAGGGGGTAGCGCCCCTTTGATTTTAATTGTTGGATGTGTATACGGGGTTCAAAAGGGCTACGGGGTTCAAAGGGGCAGAGCCCCTTAATGAGGGTTGCGGAGCACTTTAGTGAGTCTAGCGACTAATGAGGAGCAATAAAAGCACTGAAGGGCGGCGGCGGAGCAAGAATACCCGTTGCAGCACGCTCACGCTCACCCGCCGTGGGCGGACCCATCGGTGGTGCTCCCGAGTAACCAGATCCCTGTTTCGCAGCGCCCGTCGCATTGTAGCGTGCAGCTGGAGGTGTCTCGACCGGTTTCTGTGGGGCACCGGGCACGGCATCCGAAAAATTCTGCGGATCTTTCGGCCCACGTGGTCTCGGCACCGGCACCGCCGGCTCCATAAAGACTTCGCCACAACGGAATTGACGTTCCCGTACAGCCTGTGAGTTCTCCAAAGGCTTGTCCATCGCAGTGTAAACAGCATCCTTCGCCGCGTGTCGGGAATCAACAAGATACTCGAACGGCACCATCACATTCTCCTGCGGATTCTCACATAGCCATTGCCATCGATTAATGCCCGTGCCTCGCAGAGTACACGGTGGATCCACAAGATGACTCGCCGTCTGAGGAAAATCCGCCTCGGGCATCGCAGTCAGCCGATTCGCTACCGCTTGTCCCTGTTCCGGCTGATACTGTCCACACGTGGTCCGGACAGTCGGACGCCCCAGATTCTTGAGATCGCTTTCTACATCCGTCTTGGTGCTCGTCATATCGTGTGCCGCGCCCCAGCGCTGATTAATGGTCGTCGGCGTTGCGACAAAGGCCGCGTTGCCGTAGGCATTGGGAACACCGAGCGCCCACCGACCGGGTCCCGTGGAAATCTCATTGTTTTCGATCATCTTGCCGTTATCGTGGCGGTAGCGCGTCATCGACCGATCGGCACCGTGTTGGCCCCGCATTGCGTAGTTATTCATAAATGCTGCCATTTCTGCCATTTGTCCTCTATCGTCTAGAGCCGAATTTATTTGCTTATCGCTACACCGGTTCGGTTTCCCTCACCGTTGGAGCGAATGAGTGCCTGGTATCGCGGAACAAAGGTAAATATCTTTGTAGGATCTCGCACCTGTTTGCCCGCGAAACTCTCGACCACACAGCCATCGACCACGAGATTGTCCGTGAAATAGTTCGGGCATTCGACGTGATAGTAGTCTACGGGAACACCGACACCGTACTGTTTGACTTTGTCGTTGAATGCGTGGCGCGGCA
>Ga0136644_10004583_pt1 | contig 10194 bp, 12 predicted proteins | sample C_130820_EF_Meta_FD_94780 | JGI IMG/M metagenome (GOLD analysis project Ga0136644, IMG submission 94780) | Freshwater microbial communities from Lake Croche, Canada to study carbon cycling - C_130820_EF_MetaG (v2) (version 2) | ecosystem: Environmental > Aquatic > Freshwater > Lake | place...
AAATGATTGGAAGAAGCCCGGCATGGGGCGGCCAGGGCTGCGATTCTGGGGACGCCTATAGATTTCGCCTTTGTGCAACTGGCGTGGTTTGAACCGCCCGCGGCTCGCCTGGAGCCTCGCCCTACCGATGTGTATGGTATTCAGCAACTTAATTCGACAAATCACCCAGCCGTGGGGCGAACCTCCTGGTGAACCGCGGCGGTTCGAACCAGTTCCGATGTCCGCTTCAGCCCGAGTTAGCTCAATCCCAAATCCCGCACAAAATCGGCATTCTCATGATATTCTCCAGGCTTTAGATCAAGTTGAGCAACGACAATTTCCCTCACCTTTTCCCGGACGGACTCTCGATTCCATCCGAAGCTACCGTCCACCAGAATCAGTGGAATCCATTGGCGAACCGTGGAAAAACCTTCGGGAATTTCGGCGAAGATTCTGTCGGAAACCCCTTTGGAGGCCATGCTGGCCTATCGTGGCTTCGTCCGTAGCAATATCGACGCAGTAGACCGTGTTGTCGGTGACGTGGCTCTCCAGCCATTGGATTTGAGGACCATGCTTGAAGCAGTCATCGGAACCGCCATGAGACCGAAGACTTTGACAGGTCTTGTGATGGCGCCCAGGCAGGAGATTACCCCGAACGCAGGAAATCACTCAATCGGGATTGCGCTCGTGCCATGAATTCCCCACGCTCATTGCACCGCCGCATGGAAGCTGACCCGTCGACGCATCCTGCCCCCAAGCCCCCGTCTCTAGGCATCGAGGTGCCCCAGAGTCAAAAGCCGAATACCCCGCAACGGCCCAAGGAGAACCCGTGGCTCAATCTGGTGTTCAATGCCGTGCTCCCGGGAATCCTCCTCAGTTTCCTGAGTAAACCGGAGAGACTGGGGCCGATGCGCGCCCTGTTTGTCGCCATCAGCCTGCCGGTGGTTTACGGATTGTACGACCTGATCCGTCGTCGTCAGTGGAACATGTTTTCCTGCATTGGGTTGGCCGGGGTGCTGCTGACCGGGGGAATTGAATTCCTCAAAGTGGACCCCTTCTGGTTTGCGGTGAAAGAGGCGGTGGTGCCCATGATCATCGGCCTGGCCATTCCCCTGACGCTGGGAACCAAAATGCCTCTGGTCAAGACCTTGCTCTACAATGACCAGGTGCTCAACACGGCACGCATCGAAGCCGCCCTCGTCGAGCGAAGTAACCTGGCCGCATTCGACTCTCTGTTGTTGCACTCATCCTGGTGGCTGGCGGCCTCCTTCATTATCAGTGGCGGACTTAATTTTGGCCTGGCCCGATGGCTGATCACGGCCCCCGCCAACACCCCGGAGCGAATGGAGCAATTGGGACGGCTTCACTGGTGGAACTGGCCGATCATTTTTGTCCCTTCGGTGGGAATGATGATGTGGGTCCTTTTTCGCCTCCTGAAGAGCCTGGAGACTTTGACCGGCTTGAAGGGGGACGAACTTTTCCATGCCCCGCCGCCAAAGGAGCCGAAGGTTTGACCCCCGGTAATTCCGGACGTGGCGGCGTCCATCGGATGCCGTACCGACGGATAAAATCCCCTGGACGGGCGCGTACCACGATCCGCTTTTGCATAAAGGGATCGGTGTACCCCAGTTCCATGGCTCGCAGGGCCAGTCCGGCCGGATGTTCCCGTCCATACAATTCATCACCCACCACGGGTAGGCCGCTGGCTAGCAGGTGCAGTCGGATTTGATGGGTTCGTCCCGTGGTGGGACGTGCTTCAATCAACGACAAGGGCCCCTCCTGGGCGAGGCATTTGAACCAGGTCTCGGCATCCTTGAAATCTCCGGCAACCACCCGAAAAACGCCGGGACGATGGGGAATGGGAGCAAAAGAATCGCGCCGGACCCATTCCCGATCAGGAAGCGGTCCGTCCACAACGGCCCAATAGACCTTGGAAACTTCACGAGTTTCAAACAGGGCGCTGTAGGCATCAACCGCATTGGGGTTCTTGGCACAGAGAAGCAACCCGCTGGTCTCTGCATCGAGTCGGTGAATGATGCGGAGAAACCGCAACGACCGGGACTTTGCCCACCAATCCCCATTCTCCAACGAGGACCGCAGGGCCAGGGTCAGGTTTCGTCGGGTGTTGTACCAATCGTCGGGCGCGATGATCCATCCCGCCGGCTTATCCAGAACCAGAACGGAACGGTCCTCGTAGACGATGGGGATGGAGGTGCCGTCCGGCAGTTCGATGTTGTGCGGTTTAGCCACACCTCATGTAATCAAATGTCAATCCCATCCGTCGAGATGCGGATTTCTGATTTCGATGATAACCTGCTGTTGTGCACGTCCAAAGCTTCAAAATCTACTGTGACCTGGTCGAAACAGAAAGTTTCACCAAAGCGGCACAGGTGAATGGCGTGACCCAAAGCGCGGTCAGCCAGCAAATCACCTCACTGGAACGTCAATTCAAGTCACTGCTCATCGAGCGGAGCAAGAAGCGCTTTCGGCTGACGCGCGAGGGTGAAATCCTCTACGAATATGCCAAACAGTTGGTTCAAACGCATGAGGCCTTGGTGCACCGGATACAGGAGGTCAAGGAAATCGTCAGCGGCACCATTCGGGTCGCCACCATTTACAGCATCGGGTTGCACGCACTCCCTCCCTATATCACCCGTTTCCTCAAGGAGTTCCCGACCGTTAACGTTCACGTCGAGTACCAGCGAGCCAATCAGGTCTACGACGACGTGCTCGGCAATGTGGTCGATTTGGGATTGGTGGCGTATCCCTCCAAAGACAGCCGCCTGGAGGTAATCCCCCTTCGGGACGAACCCATGGCTCTGATTTGCCATCCCCGGCATTCCCTTGCCCGGTCCAAGTCACTCCATATTGAACAGATTACCGGACAAAAATTCATTGGATTTGAATCCGACATTCCCACCCGACGGGCCATTGACCGGTTATTGCGGGAAAACGGCATCGAAATCCGGATGGCCATGGAGTTTGACAATATCGAGACCGTCAAACGCGCCGTTGAAATAGACGCCGGGATCAGCATCGTCCCGACCACCACCGTCGAAAGCGAAGTAGCCAAAAATTCCCTGGCGGCCCTTCGCTTTCAGGGCATCGACCTCGTGCGCCCCCTGGCATTGATTCACAAGCGAAACAAAATCCTGTCTCCAGCCATGCGCCAGTTCATCGCGGTATTGAAATCGCCGGTGAATGGAAGCGTGCACGAGAGGCACTGATGTTTCGAGAACCCGATTCCCTATCTGCTACAGTCCGGCCTGACTATAGATGACCTGTCCCTTTGTCGGTACTTCCCCAACCTTCCAAACAAATCAGGATCAATAACGTTACAGTGCAATCCAGGCTTGCATCCGGTTCATTTCGGCCAATCGGCAAAGGAGGGGGATTTCAGAATCCGATGCGACATCGGCACCCAAATTCCACAGGTCCATCAAGACCACTCCCTTGCGGGACACAATTCCGTGACGAAATGCCTGTTCCACCGTGGACCACTGGGGAGGTGAAAATAGTCCCCGACGCGCTAATTCCTCCATGGCGCCGTTTCCGGCCCGGGTCGGAATCAGCGATGCCACATCCACACCGGCTTCCCAGGCAAAATCCAAGGTCCGACAAGTCCACTCCAACGCCTCCGACTCATCGGTTAGGAAAGGTGGCTTCACCAGGATAAAGGCCCGAATCCGGACTCCCCTTCCCCGAAGTCGGTCGGCCGCCCGACGAAAATCGTCCGTGTCCATGCCCTTGTTCAGAAGCCGTAGAATCCGGGGATGCACGGTTTCCAACCCCATCGCCACCTCCAGTTCGATGGTGCCGAGTTGTTCCTGCAACAGATCGGTCCTCGTTCCAATTAAGCGGGGATGACTCTCGACAATGACCCGCTTGAACGAATGGCATTGGGTCGTAATCGCTCCATAATCGGATACTGGTATGGCACCTGCGTCGAAAAAGGAACCGGCATTGTAGAGTTTGAGATGCCGGGAATCCGCACCACGATCGCCATTCAATGCGTGCCGCAATTGAGTGGGGATCGAGCCGGATGGAACGGATTTCGGTGAAGTATCCCGCCACAGATCACACATCAGACAATGCCAGGGACACTCCCGATTGGTGAGGAAGACCGTCAAGGTCTTGACCAATCGCCCGGCACCAATGGGCTCAAATTCCACCAATTGATGGGAAGGTACCTCCGTGGATATCGCTGCCCGATGTTGACTCAAATCGGGCCGCATCTGACGAATCCATGCGTCCCACATCCGGGGAACGGCGGTCAATTCCTTCAAGGAGCTGTCTTGCACGCTTCCCTCTGAAACGTTCCCCGTTTGGCGGGGTTCATCCATCGGGACCGGATTTGACATAAAAAAGGGGCACTTTGCCGAAGCATAGTACCCTTGGACCTACGAGGTCGATATCGACCGGAATTGCCAGAAACAGACTCAGGTCAGATCAATCCGGTCACCGGCCTTCAGGGTCACGATCGCTTTTTTCCAATCGTTGGACCAGCCATGGGCCTTGGTGTTCTTTCGGCGTTCCTTGCCGTGCACCGTCACCGTATTGACGCGAAGGACCTTGACCTTGAACAGTTCCTCGACGGCCCGTTTGATTTCCGGAGCCGTGGCCCGCCGATCAGCGGCCAAGGTGAACTGGTTGAACTTTTCAGACTGGATGGTCCCCTTTTCGGTGACCCGAACCGTCTTGATGACATCAAAAGTGGAAAGGCTCATGGGATTAGGCGTTGGTACCGAGGCGAGCCTCGAGTTGAGCGAAAGCGGCTTTGGTGAAAACCAGTTTGTCGAACTTCAACAGATGATAGGTGTCCACCCGATCACCCGATCCGTACTCCACGCCCACCACATTGCGGGAGGCGAGCTCGGCATTGCGGTTTTCCTGGGCAACCAGAACCAGAACCGTCTTGCCGGTCAGGTCGAGCTTGTCGATGAGAGCGACGAATTCCTTGGTCTTGGGAGTGGCCAGCTGGATGTCCTCCAGAACCAGAACATCATTGCTCAAGAGTCTCTCGCTGAGCGCTTTGCGCAGAGCGAGACGCTTGACCTTGATGTTGACCTTTTTGCTGAAGTCACGGGGTTGCGGTCCATGGACCACGCCGCCGCCACGCCACAGCGGCGATGCAAAGGAACCGGCGCGAGCGCGACCCGTACCCTTTTGGCGCCAGGGCTTTTTGCCAGTCCCATTGACGTCACCCATGGTCTTGGTGGCAGCAGTTCCGCGACGTTTTCCCGCGTTGCGAGCCACGACGGTATCGTGAACAGCTTGGGTTCCGCGGCCATTTTCGATCACGTCGAAGCGAACCTCGTACTCGCCGGCAGCGGTGCCGGTCGGGGAAAGAACATTTAGTTTCATCAGTCAGCCCTTTACTTTTTCTTGGCCGCAGCGGCGGCCTTCTTCTCGTCCTTCTTGCCCGCTGCACCGGCGGCGGCGGCGTCCTTAGCCTTCTTACGGGCATCATGAATGGACGTAAACCGCTTGGAGCCGATCGAGATCTTCTTGGCTTCGCGAATAATGCAATAATCGCCTTCGCTGCCTGGGAAGCTGCCGCGGATGAGAATCACGTTGTCTTCCGGACGAACTTGGACGATCTCCAGATTCTGGGCGGTCCGACGAACGACACCCATATGACCCGGCATTTTCAGACCACGATTCACGTGACCTGGAAAAAGACGGCAACCAATGGCACCACTTCGGCGATGCCAGCCTTTGGCACCGTGGGTGATGTCACCACCACGGAAACCGTGGCGGGCAACGACACCTTCAAAGCCGCGACCCTTGGTCGTCCCGATACAGTCGACGAATTGTCCAACCGCAAACAGGTCCGCGCCAATCAAGTCACCAGGCTGAACATCCTTGGTGAAATTGCGAAATTCGCGGATTTCTTTCACCGCGGTGGATTTGAACTTCTTCAGGTGACCGACCACTGGCTTGGCAAGCCGACTTTCCTTCTGTTCATCGAATCCAAGCTGAACGGCATCGTAACCGTCCGGTCCGTCCTTTTTCTTGACCTGAATAACGTGGTTCGGTCCGACCTGAACCACCGTGACAGGCGTCATGATCCCGTCCTGGTTGTAGACGCGGGTATGGCCCAGTTTTTTTCCAATAAGTCCGAGGGGCATGGTGGTGGAGGTTAAATTTTGATGGTGATGTCCACGCCGGCAGGAAGATTGAGCTTCTTGAGCTCATCGACGGTCTTGGCCGTTGGGTCAAGAATGTCAATCAACCGTTTATGGGTGCGTTGTTCGAAGGTTTCCATCGACTTCTTGTCGACGTGGGGAGACCGCTGAACGGTCACCCGCTCGATTTTGGTGGGCAGCGGAATCGGCCCTGCGACCCGGGCGCCGGAACGCTTGACGGTTTCGACGATTTCACTGGCCGAGGCGTCAATGACCCGATGGTCAAAGGCCTTGAGGCGGATTCGAATGCGTTGTCCAGACATACAAAGAACAAGTTAAAAGCTGCTACCTGAAATCAACAAACCTGCACGCTCAACTACGAGCCGCAGGACGTTTCTTGGCCGCATCCATGACGGCGGTCAAAACACTATTTGGAACCTGCTCGAACGTCGAGGGCTCCATGCTATAGGAAGCGCGACCCTTCGACAATGATCGAATTGCCGTCGCATAACCAAACATTTCCGCCAGAGGCACGGTGGCATTCAGAACAGTTTGACCACTCTTGGCATCAACACCCTGAATCACCCCGCGACGCCGATTGATGTCACCCAACAAATCTCCCTGATATTCGTCGGGAGTGGTCACCTCCACCTTCATGATGGGCTCCAACAGGATCGGACCTGCCTTGCCGAAGGCGTCTTTGACGGCGAAAATACCGGCCATCTTGAACGCCAGTTCGTTCGAATCGACTTCATGGAAGGAACCATCCGTGATGGCAACCTTCACGTCGATGACCTGATAACCGGCATAGACTCCACCGCGAATGGCCTCGCGGATTCCGTCTTCGACAGCAGGTATAAATTCCCTGGGAATCGTGCCACCCACCACCTCGTTGAGGACTTCAATTCCCTTGCCCTTTTCATTGGGCTGGATGGTGACACAGGCGTGGCCGTATTGACCGCGTCCACCGGACTGCCGGATGAACTTGCCTTCGCCTTCCGCCGATTTGGTGATCGTCTCGCGGTAAGCAATCTGGGGAGCGCCAGCATCCGCCTCGACATTGAATTCGCGCTTCAACCGGTCGCGGATGATTTCCAAATGCAGTTCACCCATGCCGGCAATGATCAGCTGGCCGGTGTCTTCATTGGTAAACACCTTGAACGTCGGGTCTTCTTCAGCCAGGCGAGCCAGGCCGTCGGACATTTTGTCACGATCACCCTTGGTCTTGGGCTCAATGGCCATACTGATCACCGGCTCGGGGAAGGTCGGCGGCTCGAGAGTCACATCGAACGACTCGTCGCACAGCGTATCGCCCGTCCAGATATTCCGGAGACCGACCAGAGCGGCAATATCACCGGAGTACACGGAGTCCACGTCTTTACGCTCGCTGCCTTGAATGATCATCAGACGGCTGACGCGCTCGCGACGGCGGCTTCGGGGATTATAGACAGTGTCACCCTTTTTCAACTTGCCGGCATAAACGCGGAAGAAGACCAGCTTGCCTGCAAACGGATCGGTCCAAAGCTTGAACGCAAGGGAACAGAAGAGGGAATTGTCGTTCGGCGGCACTTCCCGAGTCTCCTCGGTTCCCGGGATATGTCCGACGGTCGCAGGAATATCGATGGGAGAAGGAAGATAATCGATGACCGTATCGATCAAGCATTGGACACCCTTCTTTTTGAAGGCCGATCCGCAAAGCACAGGCACCAGTTCAATCCGGCAGGTCAATCGACGAATGGCGAGCTTGAGAACCGGCGCGCTGATGGGTTGCTCCTCAAGAACAAGGTTTGCGATGATGTCGTCCTTGTTGGAAACAGCATCAATCAATTCAGCAAGTGCCTGCTGGGCTTTTTCTTTCAGAGCCTCGGGGATTTCGGTCACCTCGTATTTGAGACCCTCATTGGGTACGTCGCCAGGTCCCCAGACAAAGGCTTTTTGATTGACAATGTCGATCAGACCTTCAAAGCGGTCTTCGGCCCCAATGGGCAAAAAGACCGGGAATGCATAGGCGTTCAACTTCTTACGCATGTCATTCAGCGCATTTTCGAAGTTGGCACCAGTCCGGTCCATCTTGTTGACGAAGGCAATCCGCGGCACCTTGTACTTGGTAGCCTGCCGCCAGACGGTTTCTGACTGCGGCTGGACACCCGCCACGCCGCAAAACACTGCCACCGCACCATCTAGCACTCGCATGGAACGTTCGACTTCTGCGGTGAAGTCCACGTGTCCCGGAGTGTCAATGATGTTGATCCGGTTCGGAATCGTCTCGAAGGTCTTAAATATCCCGGCCTCCTTTTTCTGAGTCCAATAGCAGGTCACGGCGGCCGAGGTAATGGTGATGCCGCGTTCCTTTTCCTGCTCCATCCAGTCCGTCACCGTATTGCCGTCATCCACATCGCCGATTTTGTGAATCAGACCGGTGTAGAACAGAATACGCTCTGTGGTCGTGGTCTTGCCCGCGTCAATGTGTGCGGCAATGCCAATGTTCCGCGTCCGCTCGAGTGCGTATTGCCGCAGCGGAGAATTCAACGCGGCGTTGATCGTGGTGACGTCGCTCATATTCGGTTCGGTTACGGTCGGGTTCGAGAGATGAAAAAGGCCCCGGGTTACCCTCGGGGCATAAAGTGGGAGATTCGGGAAATATTCCTACCAACGGAAATGAGCGAAAGCCTTGTTCGCCTGCGCCATCTTATGGACGTCGTCCCTTTTCCGAATGGCTGCGCCTTGACCTTGATAGGCATCCATCAATTCGGCGGCAAGAGCCTCTTGCATCGGAATTCCCTTGCGATTGTCTGCAAAGGTCACCAGCCAACGCATGGCCAGAGCCGTTTGACGATCCCCTGGAATTTCCAAAGGAACTTGGTAGGTGGCACCACCAACACGTCGAGCCTTGGTCTCAATCCGTGGCTTGGCGTTCTCGAGAGAGCGCTGAAGAATATCGAGGGTATTGACGCCCGGATTTTTTTCAGCGAGGACGTCCAATGCCCGGTATACGATGCGGCGGGCGACGTTTTTGCCTCCCGAGCGCATGACCGCCGTGATTAGGCGGGCAACGACCGGACTATTGTAGCGTGCGTCAATCTGGGGAGGACGTTTGATTGCTTGGCGACGGCGGGCCATACGGTTTTGAAAGAAAAAGGGGGTGGAAAACGGCGAGAGGAAACAATCTGAAGTGCGGTCAATTAAACCGGCAGTTTCATCCCTCTCTCCTTTGGATTACTTCTTGCCAGGGGCCTTGGCAGCTCCCGGTTTCGGACGTTTGACACCATACTTGGACCGGCTGACACGACGCTTTTCAACGCCGGCGCAGTCCAACGTACCACGGACGATGTGGTAACGAACACCGGGCAAGTCTTTGACGCGGCCGCCGCGAACCAGCACGATGGAGTGTTCTTGTAGGTTGTGACCTTCATCGGGGATGTAGGCAATCACCTCAAAGCCGTTGGTCAACCGCACCTTGGCCACCTTACGCATGGCCGAGTTGGGCTTCTTGGGCGTACGCGTCATCACTTGGAGGCAGACTCCACGGCGAAACGACGCACCCTCGAGTGCGGGTGCTTTGCTTTTGTAGCGCAGCTTGCTACGGCCCTTGCGGACCAACTGATTAATCGTGGGCATTGCGGCCGAAAAAATATTGAGTCACCACCAACCGGCGGCAACGGGGAGGCAGAAGGTATCAATCGCCCGCTCGAGTGCAATAGGTTTTTTGGAAATTTTGTGTGCCCTGGGTATCCAGTTGTCGTTTTTCCATCCCTGCTGGATGGAAAAGGCCTGCCGATTGCTTTTAAAAATGAGGCGCAGGTGTCGTGTCTATCGCGTTAAAAGCTGTACCGATGCATGACAACACTCGACACAACGAAAGTTTTGAGGCCAGCAAGGAACAGCTCTGGCGAGATAGTCTGGCCTGACCGTTTTTACGTCGTCGCTGAACTACCCGCCACCGCCACCGGCTCCAACCTGAGGTCCCTCAACCCAAAAACAGCCGACTCGCTCAAGAACTTGAACCGCCTGGCCCCATCCTTGCGCTTGGGTCCAAACCGCTGACGATGGTCCTCAAACACCTGATTCACCCAGCCCCGACTCCCAA
>Ga0136644_10004584_pt1 | contig 10194 bp, 8 predicted proteins | sample C_130820_EF_Meta_FD_94780 | JGI IMG/M metagenome (GOLD analysis project Ga0136644, IMG submission 94780) | Freshwater microbial communities from Lake Croche, Canada to study carbon cycling - C_130820_EF_MetaG (v2) (version 2) | ecosystem: Environmental > Aquatic > Freshwater > Lake | place: Lake...
GGCGGATGAAGGCCCAATCTCGCCGATCCGGGCGTAGCCGTAGTGTCCTTCAAACAGGGCGGTTTTGACCAGCGAACCTTCGGATACCGCTGCGGGTTCCTCATTGGTGATGATCCGGGCGGCCCCTCCGAGCCGATCCAACAGTCCTTCGACTGCCAGGGAGTTCAGGCGCTCTGCGGGAATCCCGGCGACATTCGTTCGAATCAACTCATACACGAGTTGATAATCGGGAGTCCCCGCCAGTGCGCGACCCAGGGTCACACAGGTGGCGAGGACCAGAGCCAGCCGGAGATGTCTTCGGATCATACCTCCCGGGTTATCCGCGATGGCACCGATGCAAGGCAACGAAGTTCCACTGGGAATGATGGTTCTTCCGTGGGAGGGAACTGCGCCCGGTCATTCCTCCGATAGCAGGAATCGCAGGTCATCCAAGGTCAGGGCCTGGGAGAAGGATTCCTCACCAAGAACGTCGTCGGCCAATTGAGACTTCTGCCTCTGGAGGGCCCGAATCTTCTCTTCCACGCTGTTTTTGATCAGCAAGCGGTAGGCAATCACCTTTTGCGTCTGACCAATGCGGTGCGTCCGGTCGATGGCCTGGGCCTCGACCGCCGGGTTCCACCACGGGTCAAAGAGAATGACATAGCTGGCAGCGGTCAGGTTGAGCCCGAATCCGCCGGCCTTGAGACTGATCAGGAAGACGGCGCCCCCGGCGTGCCCCTGAAAGTTGCGGACCAGATCGCCGCGACCCTCGGTGGCCCCCGAAAGGAAGAAATGGGACCAACCGCGCTCCGCAATCGCGGTCCGGAGAAGTTCCAACATTTCGACGAATTGGGAAAACACCAGAACCTTCTGTCCCTCTTCAATCAACGGCTCGAGGGTCTCCATCAGCGCCTCCACTTTGGCGCTTTCGCCCTTGGCGTTGGGCTTGACGAGACGGGCATCGCAGCAAATCTGGCGGAGGCGCAACAGGGAGGTGAGGAAATTGAACCGATGTTTGTTCAAGGTGGCCGGACTGTTGATCCGCAGGAGCATTCCCTGAGCCCGCTTCAACTCCGCCCGGTAAAGGGACTTTTGCTCTCCCTCCAGTTCGCAGAAGAGTTCTTCCTCGATCCGGTCGGGGAGATCCCGGGCCACCTGGGCCTTGGTCCGGCGCAGGAGGAAGGGGCGAACCCGGGCAGAAAGCCGTTGTCGTGCGAGCGGGTCGCCCTTTTGGTCAAACACTCGCTGAAACTCCGAGCGTCCACCGAGGGCACCTGGAACCGCGAAACTCATCAGGCTCCACAAATCGAGCAGTTTGTTTTCAATGGGGGTGCCGCTCAGGATCAGTCGGTGGCGGGACCGGAGGTTCCGGGCCAGTTGGGCGGTGATGCTCGAGGGGTTTTTGATGTACTGCCCTTCGTCGAGGATGACCGCATGGAATTCGATTTTTGCCAGCGTCTCTCCCGCGCTCCGGAGTTGGTTGTAATTAATGACGTGCAGGGTGGGGCCCGATGGCGAAGGGGGGAGCTGCCGGATTTTTTCGCCGGACCAGACCTTGACCTGGACGTGCGGCACAAAACGGGCCGATTCCGCCCGCCAATTGTCGGTCACCGATTTGGGGCAGACCACCAGAAACGGCAATGAGGCTGCCTCGGTACCGGGCAGGGACGGATGGGAGGCGTCCTCGCGTTGTTCTGCGTCCAGCCAGGCGATCCAGGCCAGGGTCTGGAGTGTCTTTCCGAGGCCCATGTCGTCGGCCAGGATGCCTCCGAAGCGGTTGGTCGAGAGGTAACAAAGGAAATGGAACCCCTCGAGTTGGTACGGACGCAGGGTGGCCTGAAGCGTGGACGGAGGGGGCGGTGTGACCCGGGCCTGAATTTCAGCCACCCGCCGTTCGATCACCGAAAAAGCCGCCTCCCCCACCAGCGAGCGGGCATTGGAATCCGATAATTGCAGCGCATGGAGCCGCTGCGGTTCCGAGCTGAGTTCCCGGGGATTCAGCCCCAACCGGGCGAACTGGGCGTCTTCCTCGGCCGAGAGATTGAATTCCAGGCGTCGCCATCCCTTGCCGCCCAATCGAACCCACTTGCCCCGGGCGTCCAGCAGCAGTTTGATCTCGTCACTGTTGAGTTGGGCGTCGGTCACATCCAGCACGACCTTCAGGTCAAACCAGTCCATGCCGGCTTCAGCGACCTCCAATCGAATCCGGCCCGCGACCAGTGAATTCTGGAACGAAGCCAGTTCTCCCCGAAGCTCCAAATCGATCCCGGCAGGCAGGGACTGCATCCAACCCGTGAACTGGTCCGGGAATCTGGAGGTGACCCTCAGCAACCAGCGCTGTCGTGCAAAGTCCCACTTGAATCCAGCCAGCTCCAGCAGTCGGGGCAGGTCGCTCAAGGTGGACCGCTCGTAGGTGGCCAGCGGCTCATCCGTCGCCGCCGTCGGGCGCTCTTCGCCTTCCGTCCCGGGCCGGATTTGAGCCCAATGATTGCCGTTCCATCGTTCCTGATAACTGCCATCGGCGTTGCCGCCGATAACATCCAAGACCGCGTATTCCGTCTCGTTGCCGAAAGCAATGGCGCGCAGTTCCCCCGAAATCCGGGGTTTCAGTCGCACGGTCGCCACCCGGGATTCCAGCCGTTGGGGAAGGGAAATCCCATGGTGTTGGAGGAATCGAATACCGGAGGCCGTTTCCAGCGCGGGCGCGGGAACCCGGGTTTCGACCACCGGGTCAACGGCACGGTCTTCAATGGGCGGGCTGGGCCAGACAACGGACTCGGTGACGTACAACGCCGGTCGGCCCGGGAGGACCATCAACGCCGGCGGAGCCGGGGTTCCATCCGCCTGCAGAAGAAGGAGACGGTAATCATCCTGATCGTCCTCCGCCGGTGTGAGATTCCATCGCAGGGAATCGGTTTCCCATCGGAGTGGTTCGCCGTCCCGGGCACACAGGAACGGTCTCAAGGCCGGATTGCGGAGGAACCGGTGAAGCAGGCGGCGCGTCAGGGCATCATCATACCGCAGTTGGACAGGCTGACCCTGCCGGGCCCGCTGAACCAGGGGCTGCCAGAGCTGGGCGGCTTCGCCCGTGATTTGTTCGCTGTTCCGTTCGTCGAATTCACGGAAACGGGCGGCTTTGACAACGGTGTAATCCAACGCTCCCGCCCGTCGATATTCCACCACCGCTTCGCCCGGGTTGAAGCGAATCCGCAGCTCCAGGTCGTCGGGTTGCCCATCGTCATCGGACGGAGCCAGTTGCAGATTATTGAGAAGATTTTTCCACCGATCGATTTCCCGCTTCCGACGCCAGGCGCTCAACCGCTCCCGCGCCTGGTCCAGTTCGGTGATGCAGCGCATGAATTCCGGCCAGACCAGTCCCCGGTCTTCCGCCTCGAGGGCCACAAAATGCCAGAATTCCACCGGTGTTTTGGGAGTGGAAGGCCAGAGGTCCAGCTTCTCCCAGGTGTTGGCGTCGGTGATCTTGAAGCCAAAAGCGATCAAGTCGTCCCCGTTCAAATAAGGGCGTTCCTTGAGTTGGTGGAAGCGCTCTTCCAATCGATTGACGAAGCCGGCTTCCGAGCGGGACAACGGACGTTTGAGAATCGCCTCAATCTGGGCGAGAAGAACTCCATCCGGAGCCGGTGAGCTGCCTTTTTTGGCGGGTTTTTTTCCGGTGACACCCCGTCGTGCGTTCTCGGTTTCGGTCAGCAGCGACTCCATGGCCGCCGCCGCATGTTCGCACCCGCCACCCGCCGGACAACTGCACTCCTCCCACCAGTACTGCGTCTCCGGGTCATATCGAAGCGACGTCCGTTGAAGGGTTTCCACTTCAAGGTCGGCCACAAATTCCAGGCCCGGGGTCTCGCACCGCAGTTCCTTGACGGCACCATCGGTCACCAATTGCGACCCTCGTTTCCGCACTTCGGGGGGCAACTCGGCCAGGAACTGTCGGGCGGCACCGATGTTGAGATTGGCTAGTTCGGCTGATTCCATGAATTCCGGCGGCAATGATTTCGAAGGGGGGACCCGAATCCAGTGCTATTGGGCGGGCAAGGGAGCGGGCAGGGTGTTGGTGTTTCCGGACGCCGCCGGTTTGATTTGGGCCTGAAGTTCCCGACGCAGGTCCAGCAGCGCGTTATTGGTCACCCGTTGAAGGCATTCGAGCGCCGATTTTTCGGCCTTTAAGCGTAGGTGCCAGCGCGCCATGTGCAAATAAACCCCCTCCCGCTGGATATTCAGGGTCGCCCGTTCCAGCGCATTGGTCCACGCCCCGAGCGCCTGCTGGCCCAGGGCCAGACGGGCCTCGGCGGTCTCCGGCAAGGGCAGACGCCGACCGTAAAAGGTCTCCGCCAAGTCCTGGGCGTACTCAAAGTTTTCGGGGTCGAGACGAAGGGCTGTCTGGTAATGGGTGATCGCCTGGGTCAGGACCTGGACTTCTTCGCAATGCAGGTGGGCGGCGGCTTCCCTCGGGAACAGGCAGATCAGGGTGCCGAGGCTGTGCGCATAGGCGGCCTCGGATGGATTCAGGCGCCGCGCTTCCTCGTAGCTCGTCAGAGCCTCCGGAATCCGCCCCAGCCGGGCGTAGAGGCCCCCGAGGTTATTCCACACCGCCGGGTTCGAAGGGTCCAGATCGCGGGCCTTTTCGTCTTGAACGAGAGCCTCCGCCTCGTCTCCAAGGTCCAGGAGAAAGCTGCCAAAGGCCAGATGTCCCCGGGCATGGTTCGGATGCTGCAGCAGAAAATCGACGTAGGCGTCGCGGACCGGCTGGAATTTCTGATCGAGCCGCGCCCGCAGGGTGACCCGGAATGGAGCTTCCAGCGGGTCCTTGCTCTGGTCTTCGGCCGCGATCAGGCTGGCCGCTGCCGCTTGAGCCGCATCGTCCCGGGCGAGGATGGCCTGAAACTCCCGCTCCACCACGTCGTTCGTCATCCCGGCAGACGGGAGCGCATTCGTCGACGGCGTTGCCACCGCGGGGGGCATCGGCTCCGCGACGAGCAAGCTGCCGACCAGAGCGGCGAGGAGGGCGACCATCCAATGATTTTAGTTGAGAGTCGGGGTTCAACAAGCCCGTAACCTTTCCCCGGGAGACTTCGTCTGCTCCCCCAGGACCGGGCTTGAATGACCCGGTCGTGAATCAACAAGGTGATATGATGAAAAAATGGATTTCTACGGGGTTGGCTTTGGGTATGGCCGCCCTTCTTCCCTGGGTGGCCGATGCACAAACCGTCAGCCCTCCGGACGGTGCCTCTCATCGGGGAGGCAGGCACGCGGCCGGCGATCCTTCACGAACCCATGCGGGCAAGGGGCAATCCTCCCATGCAAAGGCAAAGCGGGAAGAACGTCTCGCGGCGCTCCGGGCAAAACAGATTTCCGGGTCGCTCAGCAACCGGGAGCAACGGCAACTCGCCCGTCTGGAGAAATGGAGCAGGGACCGGGCCCAGAAACCGCACCGTCACGCCAGGGAGGGCTGACCTGCCATGCAGCCAGGTGGGCCAATGGAATCGGCGATCCGGCGGCTGTGTCGCCGTTTCGCTGTTCAGGGTGCGCGGTCGTTGTCCGGATGGACGGCGACCGCGTCATCCTGAATCCTCCGCCTTGGCAGGAATCATGGGCGGATGTTACCCTCGTGACCTTGTTTCCCCAGTCCTCCACTGTTCCAACCGATCTCGAACTGGTCGACGCCGTTCGGCGCGGTGAAACGGAACAATTTGAGGAGCTGATTCGTCGGTATCAGTCCCGGCTCTTTGTCATGGCGCGACGCTATGCGCGTCGGGAGGATGAGGTGGAGGATATCGTCCAGGAGATTCTATTGAAGGCCTTCACACGGTTGGATGGCTGGCGCGGTGACGCTCCCTTTGAACATTGGTTGATGCGGCTGGGAACCCGCATCTGCTATGACTTTCTTCGGCAGCACCAGCGCTCCCGCGAGATCACGTCGACCGAACTTTCGAAGGACGAGGCTGACTGGTTGGAACGTCAATCCCAGCCGGATGGCCGGGCGGACGGAAAGGCCGATGCTGCGCAGACCCTGGTGTCGCGGGTCTTGGAGCGACTTTCACCCGCGAGTCGGTTGGTGATCACGCTCCTCGAGTTGGAAGACAAATCCGTGAAGGAAATTGCCGGTTTGACGGGTTGGTCCGTTCCCATGATCAAGGTGAGGGCTTTCCGTGCCCGTCTCGAGATGAAACGGATCATCGAGCGATTGGGACGGGAGAAATATTTGTAACAAACTGGAGGACGAACACGTCCAATGATTCCGACGGATGACATGAACGATCTGACCCCCCAACTGTTGAAGGCAGCCCGCGACCGGGTGCCATCGGATGTCGTGCCCGACGGCTTTGAGAAGCAGGTGATGGCCGGCGTGCGGGCGTTGAAGTTGACGAATCGCTCCGCTGTGACGATGGACCCGCTTGATGCCTGGGCTGTCTGGACGCGCGCCTTTCTCCGGGCTGCCGCATCGGGCGTTGCCCTCGTTTTCCTTTTGTCGGTCGGGAGCCTGGGGCTCGGTAGACCGGAAGGGGACGAGTGGGAATCCCCCGGCTTCACTGTTGATTCCCTGTCGATCCCGATGGAGGAAACCGGAGGGGAACTCTTGTGAAACAAGTCCGGCTCATTCTCGCCATCGCCTTGCTCTATGTCACGGGTGTCGCCACGGGTGTGGTCGCCGTTCAAATGATCGTTCATCGGCGGTCCGTCGGGCTGGTCTTGCCCGGGCCGTGGCAGCAGCTCGAATTGATTCGAAGGACCACCCGGGCCATGAATCTGCCCGACGCGAAACAAGGTCGGATTGATGCGCTGGTCCGGGAAAGTCAGCGCCATTTGCGCAAACTTTGGGAACCCGTGGTCCCGGTTGCCCGTGCGGAAGCGAGGCTCGTCTACCAACGGACGATCGAGGAGCTTTCCCCCGACGAAAAACAACGGTTTGAGGCCTTGATGGCCGAGGCGGTCAAGCGACGCCCCCAGCTGACCAACCTGTGGGGCGGTGTCACCAATGGCACGGCCACCGGAGGTTCACTGGCACCGTGAACTGGATTTCCCACCGTCAACGTATCGATTGACCCGCTCGAAGGGCGGCTGCCCAGGGCATTTCCAGCAGTCGGTGGCCGATGCAGGCGAAAACGGATTGGAATGAGGCCTCCTGAGCCCGGCTCCCCATAAAAGCGCGCTGACCGATGATGCTTCCCGCTGCCCAATTGGAAAAAGCCGGCAAAATCACCAACCGCTCACTGACCAGAAAACACGGCACTTTAACTGTGGAGGTCACACCGTCATGGAGGCGCAGGCACGGATGTTCGTGTCCCATGACCACCGTCAACGGGCCGGATTCCAAACGCAGGGTGGTCAACGGTTCCGGTCGATCTCCGTGCGTCCAACGCCAACATCCGGTTTGCCACTCGTCCACCAAACGGACGGGCAACGCCTGCGACCCGATGATCGTCTCCAGCCTCCCATCATGATTGCCGCGGCAAAACACAAGGTCGCACTCCCGGGCCAGTTGCCGGCACAAGTCGGAGAGCAGCGATTCCAGCATCGGAATCTGGGCAACTCGATGAACAATATCGCCCAACACCACCAATTGCCTTGGCTGATATTCGCGGACCAGCACCTGGAGCCGAGCCAAGGTGTCCTCGGCCCCTTCCACGGGCAGCAATAGTCCGCGCCGACGCTGTTCCCATGCGTAGCCCAAATGCAGATCGGCCACGGCCAGAACCCGCTCCGACGGCACCCAGATGGCACGGCGCGGGTCCAGAAGGGCATCTCCCCCAATGGCGATCGGACCTTCCTTTGGACGGGTGGCGGTTCCGGTCGTTGACGGTCCGGAAAGGGTCGGAGACGGGCCTGGTCTCATGGGAAACGCCCGAGATCACTCATCCGAGTCATCCCCGGACGAACGAGTGCTTCGGTCGGGACAAAGCCCCCGTCGACTGGACAGCGCAAATTCCGCGAACTCCAGGGCGAGGGGATGCCCGGGAAACTGGTCCAGAACCTGCCGGGCGGCCTCGTGAAGCCGTTCCCCGGAACGGAACAACAGATGATAACAACGACGGAGAATCAGCCGGTCGGCCGCGGAAATCCCGGCGCGCCTCAGCCCGATGGTGTTCAGGCCTGAAATGCGATTCTTGCCCCGGGCGATGCAAAAGGGCGGAAGGTCCTTGCTGATGCCCGATCCCCCCTGCATCAGGGCGAGGCGACCCACCCGGCAGAATTGGTGAATCAGACAATTGCCCGAGATGAAGGCCTGATGATGGACGATCACGTGACCGGCAAGCAGTGCGCCGCCCGCCACCGTGATTTGATTGCCCAACCGGCAGTTGTGCCCCACGTGGCTGCCAATCATGAAATAATTGCCATTGCCGATGACCGTCGCCTCCTCCAGCCGATTGGATCGATGAATGGTCACATGCTCCCGAAAGGTGTTGCCGTCACCAATCTCGAGCCGGGTCGCCTGACCCTGATATTTGAAGTCCTGCGGGGCGTCTCCGATCACGCAGCCGCTGTGAAATCGATTTCCAGAACCAATGACCGTGTGACCGGTCAGGTACACGTGAGGTCCCACCTCGCAGCCTTCTCCCAACTGCACCTCGCCATCAATGACCGCATGGGCACCCACGCGCACATCGGAGGCCAGTCGGGCCTTCGGGTGAATGACCGCCGTCGGGTGAATCCGGTACCCATCCATTTTTTCAGGTTCCAAGGAATGCAATTCAGAGGTTAGTCGTAGAAATGGCCCAGTTCCCGGAGCGAGGCAAAATCCTGCGTCCGGGTCTGACTGCGCCGCCCCAGAATGATGTGGTCCAACAGTTCAATGCGCAACAAATGCCCGGCCCGGATGAGGTCCCGGGTGACCCGGATGTCGGCGTCGCTGGGCGACGGATCGCCCCCGGGATGGTTGTGAGCCAGAATGACGCTGTGGGCATTGGCCAGAATCGCGGGGCGAAAAACCTCGCGCGCGTGAATCAACACCGTGTCCAGCAGTCCACGGGACACCTCCTCCACCCGGATGAGTCGGCGTCGCGTGTTCAACAGGACCACCATCAGCCGTTCGGTGTCGAAGGATTGCAAATCGTCCCGCAAGAGAGCTGCGACAGCTGCCGGGTTGTCCAGGGGAGGGGATTCCGTCCGGCTCTCGTGGGAAAGGCGACTGGCCAGTTCAAAGGCCGCCTTGAGCGTGACCGCCTTGTCGCGACCCACGCCCCGGACCTTCTGCAACTCTTCCAAGGGGGCCCGTGCCAGCATTTCCAGGGACGTAAACTGTTGCATCAACGCCTGTCCCACCTGAACGGCCGAAGCCCCCTGGAGTCCGGTGCGCAAAAGAATGGCCAGCAGCTCCGGAACGCCCAGGGCTTTGGCCCCCCGCTCGGCCAGTCGCTCGCGGGGCCGTTCGGTCACCGGAAGATCGTGAATGCGCTGGGAGGGATTCATGGCGCCCATTGATTTTTCCTGATTGAGCCTCGAAGAACCGGTCCGGACCAGCCCAAATTGAGCCTTGTGGATGGGCCCCGGGATGGATTCGTTTCCTGCCGGGAAATTCGCCTCGCCCCGCTCCCGTCCAGACGCGACCATTCCCCGCAGTGCCTATGCCGACGGAAACAAGCCCCACTCTCCCTCCCCTTCGACCGGGCACTCTCTACCTGGTGGCCACTCCGATTGGCAATCTGGAGGACATCACCTATCGGGCCATCCGCGTTCTGCGGGAATGCGACCTGATCGCGGCGGAGGACACCCGGCACACCGGCATTCTGCTCCGCCATTACTCCATTTCGCGCCCGATGCTGAGCTACTTCAAATTCAACGAGGCAAAGCGGTCGACTGAAATCGTGGGACGCCTTCGGGCGGGTGAGAAGATTGCATTAGTCACCGATGCCGGTTCACCGGGTATCAGTGATCCCGGCGCGCGGGTGGTGGAGGCGGTCCTGGCCGCTGGACTCCACGTGGAAGCCGTGCCGGGGGCCTGCGCCTTGGTGGCCGCTTTGACCGCCAGTGGATTGCCTTCCGATGAATTTCATTTCGCAGGCTTTTTGCCTCACAAATCGGGGCAACGCGCCCGGCGGCTGGGGGAATTGGGCCGGCTGCCGGGAACAGTCGTCCTCTATGAATCCCCCTTCCGCATCGAACGGTTGATTCGGGAATTGGAGGAATCGCTTCCCCAACGACGGGTGGTCCTCGCCCGTGAGTTGACCAAGAAATTCGAGGAATGGCTTCGGGGCACAC
>Ga0136644_10004591_pt1 | contig 10185 bp, 7 predicted proteins | sample C_130820_EF_Meta_FD_94780 | JGI IMG/M metagenome (GOLD analysis project Ga0136644, IMG submission 94780) | Freshwater microbial communities from Lake Croche, Canada to study carbon cycling - C_130820_EF_MetaG (v2) (version 2) | ecosystem: Environmental > Aquatic > Freshwater > Lake | place: Lake...
GCAGCCAGTGGCCCAGTCATTTCGGGCTTGTCTGAATAAGCCCAAGACATGAACAAGACGGGCTCGGCCCCATGTTTGCGAACCGTGGCGCTGTGTTTTTTGGCAAACTCGTGAAAAACAGGCCGCAGTTTGGGGTGAATGGGGCACTGGCTGCAGTCCATCATCATCACCGCGTCAAAAGGTTTGTCGAAGGTATTGAAGCGCACTTCGTTATCACCCACAAAGGAATAGCTCGACACGCCGCCGGGCTTGAAATAAGCCTCCATGTCATGCCAGTTGATGCCCGAGCCGCTGATGGTCGCTGACACGTTGCGCACATTGCGCTTGGCGTTGTCAGACTGCGCCATCAGCAACTGACCCACATGGCCATGCATCGAGTTGTTGTAATAAAAAAAACTGTTACCCACCCACAGCATGCTGCGGATTTGGCCGGGGTCCTGGGGCGTTTGCTTTGCAGTTGCCGCAGGTGTGGCGCTCGTTGGGTGGGTGCTGCATGCCCCCAGGCTCAAAGCCCACAACAGGCACGATAAAAAGCGTAAAGTTTTCATGCTGAACTTTCTTTCAAAGAGTTGCAATGTGACGCCTTCCGGTGTCGCTGTCAGTCACCCTCGCACAAGGCGAGGCCTTTTTTTAATCATTTTTTAAAAAGCATTTTCCGGAAGTTGCATTGGGGCTTGAACTGAGCAAAGAAAAAATCAAAACATCACAAAGCTTTCAGTGCTGAGACTTCGGGGTTTTGCGCCCACGCTGCAAATTCATCGGCCAACTGCGCACTGGCCTTGGCCGCAGCTTTCCAGACCTTCACCCTTCCCACCAGATTGCCCTGGTAGGTGATGAAGTCCTTGCGATCAGGCAGTTTGCCGTTGGGTAAGGTTTCAACCCACTCAGGGTTGGGCGCAAGGACGATGGTGCTGTCTAAAAAGGGGCTGGTGGCGTGCCTCGACTTGAGCGCTTTGTCGAGCCAGCCTGGCACAACCTGTTGTTGAAAATGCGGATACAGCACAACGGCACGCTCCGGGCCTGCGGGCGCTTTCCAGTTCAGGTGCAGGTGGTAGTCGGTGATGCCGCCATCCCAATAGGCACCCGAGGGAGCGCCCGCAATGTCGTGAACGGCTTTGAGCGCAAAGGGAATCGAGCAGCTCGCTTGCAGTGCTGACATGAAATTGGCGTGCGTCAATGCCAAACTGCGAGTGCGAAAGTCTTGTGTGTCAAAAGGCAAAGGCGCACCTTGGGCTGAAAACACCACCCTCTCCAACCACAGCCCCAGCGCCTTGCGGTGCAAGGCATTGCTCACAAAAGCCCCGGCGTAACCCAGCGGTGTGGCCAGCGGGTGTTCACGGTGCAGCAGATGGCGTCCATGCGAAGTCACAATGTGCAAACGGTAGCGCGGATGGCTGAGTACCTCATCCAGACGGCCACCATAAAAGGCTTGCAAGCTGTGGCCGAAAGCGTCGCTCACCTGCCGCGCACTGACCCGTTTTTGGCCCGGCAAGGGTTCGTAATGCTGATGAATGTAGTCATGCTCCAGGCGCTGGAAAGCGGTAACCGGCTCATTCAAGCAGGCGGTGGCCATGCGCCACGCGCCAATGGAGGCGCCCACCAAGTCCAGGGACTGGTTGCTTTGCGAGAGCCATTCACCAAAAATAAAACGGTCCAGTGGCCCGAGGATGAGTCCTTTGGGCCCGCCGGCAGCGCCCGGTATCACACCCACATGCTCAGGCTTCAATCCATGTTCGCGGATGTGGGCCAGGGCCTTGGGGCCTGCATGAATGTGGAGGGCTTGCATGGAGGCTTATATTTTCAGACCTTGCAGTTTGGCAAAGGCGCTGGCCATGGCCGATCCGCTGGCGGGCGTCGAGGAGAAGGCCCCTGAGCTTGACCCTGCACTTGCGCCGCGTTGGCGTTGGCCCGGCCCTGCGCCCTCAAAGCGGTTGTCACGGGGAGCGCTTTGACCTTGAGCTTGACGTGCCGGTGCGACGCCCAGTTTCATGGTCAAGCCAATCCGTTTGCGTGCTGTATCCACTTCGACCACTTGGACTTTGACGATGTCGCCAGTTTTAACCACTTCACGGGCATCGTTCACAAATTTGTGACTTAACTGGCTGACGTGGACCAAGCCATCTTGATGTACACCCAAATCAATGAAGGCACCAAAGGCAGCCACATTGCTCACGGTACCTTCAAGAATCATGCCCTCTTTCAGATCTTTGATGTCATTCACGCCGTCATTGAAACGCGCCACCTTGAAATCAGGACGAGGGTCCCTGCCAGGTTTTTCCAGTTCAACCAAAATGTCTTTGACGGTGATGGGCCCAAATTTATCGTTGACAAATTGTTCGGGCCTGAGTGTTTTGAGGACCTCGCTGCGGCCCATGATGTCTTGAATAGGTCGGGCTGTTTTCAAAATGATGTGTTCAACCAAGGGATAGGTTTCGGGATGAACGCCCGTCATGTCCAGTGGATTGTCGCCCCCACGAATGCGCAAAAAACCTGCGCTTTGCTCGAAGGTTTTGGCCCCCAAGCCGGTGACCTTGAGCAAATCCTGGCGGGTTTTGAAGACGCCATGCGCGTCGCGCCAACGCACCACCGCTTTCGCCACGTTACTGGACAAACCCGAAACACGCGACAGCAGAGGCACGCTGGCGGTATTGAGGTCGACACCCACGGCGTTCACGCAGTCTTCCACCACCGTGTCTAGTGTACGGGCCAACTCGCTTTGGTTGACGTCGTGTTGGTATTGGCCCACGCCAATGGATTTGGGGTCGATCTTGACCAACTCGGCCAAGGGGTCTTGCAAACGCCGCGCAATGCTGGCCGCCCCGCGTAATGTGACATCGACATCAGGCATTTCTTGCGACGCAAATTCGCTGGCCGAATAGACCGAGGCTCCCGCCTCGCTGACCACCACTTTCTGGATCTCTGCGCCGCCATGCAATGGGGCCAATTGCTTGATCAGGTCGGCCGCTAACTTGTCGGTTTCGCGGCTGGCCGTGCCGTTGCCTATGGCGATCAGGTTCACGCCGTGCTTTTCACTGAGTTTGACCAAAGTGTCAAGCGAGCCCTCCCAGTCCTTGCGGGGTTCATGGGGAAAAATGGTCACAGTTTCGACCAGTTTGCCGGTGGTGTCCACCACTGCCACCTTCACGCCGGTGCGTATGCCCGGGTCCAGACCCATGACCACGCGGGGGCCAGCGGGTGCGGCCAAGAGCAAATCGCGCAAATTGTCTGCAAAAACCTTGATGGCGACTCTTTCAGCCACTTCGCGCAAACGGGAAAACAAATCGCGCTCAGTGGACAGACTGAGTTTGACGCGCCAAGTCCAAGCCACACATTTACGGATCAAGTCGTCCGATGGCCGTTGGCTGTGGCGCCAGTTCAAATAATTGGCCACACGGCCTTCCGCCACGCTGGGTTGGCCGGGTTCAGGCTCCAAGGGCAATGCCAGTTTGGCTTCGAGCATTTCAAGCGATCGGCCTCTGAAAACGGCCAGTGCACGGTGCGACGGTACACGTCCGATCGGCTCGTCGTAGTCAAAGTAATCGCGAAACTTGGCCACGTCGGCATGGTTTTCGTCCTTGCCGTGGGCCAGTTTGCTTTTGAACAAGCCTTCATTCCAGAGCCATTCGCGCAAGGCCTGCACCAAGCCGGCATCTTCTGCCCAGCGCTCGGACAAAATGTCGCGCACACCGTCCAACACCGCGGCCGTGCTTGAAAAGTCGGTGCCCTCGGGGGTGCCGGCAGGCTGCACAAAATGAGCCGCCTCTGTATGCGGGTCCAGCATCGGTTCTGAAAAGAGTTGGTTTGCCAAGGGTTCAATGCCGGCCTCTCGAGCCATCATGCCCTTGGTCCGGCGCTTGGGTTTGTAAGGCAAGTACACATCTTCCAGTTCTTGTTTGGTCGCAGCGGCCTCCATGGCTGCGTGCAATGCGGGTGTCAGTTTGCCTTGCTCTTGGATGCTCTTGAGAATGGCCGTTTTTCGGTCCTGCATTTCACGCAAATACCCCAGCCTGTACGCCAACTCGCGCAGCTGAATATCGTCCAGTCCACCGGTGACCTCTTTGCGATATCGGGCCATAAAGGGCACAGTGGCGCCGCCATCCAGCAACTCAACGGCGGCGCTGACCTGGTCAGGCCGGATTTGGATCTCAGCGGCCAGTTGATCCATGATTTTTTGCATTTTTTCTTTCTCAACGCACATCAGCAAAGACGGCGAGTATGCCAGCCCATGAATTCAAGCCCGTCACCGATGTGGCCGCATTTTGCGCGCAAGTCAAGGGCATGCGTCAGGAGCAGGCCTTCAAGAACTGAACCTGCCCGTCAGGTACGCAGTGCTGCACGCAGTTTTTCTCCCACATCCGGCCGGGCCGAGAACGGGTCAGGCGGGTTGTGTTGCTGAACAATCGCCTCCATGCGACTTTGGACATTTCCCAGTGCTTGGGGATGGCTGTAGACATAGAACTGATCTTGGGCCACCGCATCAAAGACAAATTGTGCGACTTGCGCGGCGGAGACCTTGCCACTGCTGACCGCTTTGTCACTCATGGCCTGGCCGATCAATTGACTTTGTGTCTGCTTTTCTTCTGGCAAAGACGAAGGTCGATTGCGCTGACTCTGGGTAATGCCCGTCGGTACAAAGTAAGGGCACAACACGCTGGCGCTGATTTGATCACTGACCAATTTCAAGTCTTGGTACAAGGTTTCGGTCAAGGCCACAACGGCGTGTTTACTGACGTTGTAAATACCCATGTTGGGTGCCGTGAGCAAACCAGCCATGCTGGCGGTGTTCACAATATGGCCTTGGAAGGCCGGATCGGCTTTGGCGGCCTCCAACATCATGGGCGTGAACAATCGAACCCCATGCACCACGCCCCAAACGTTGACGCCCAAGACCCACTCCCAATCGGCTAAGGTGTTTTCCCAAACCAATCCACCAGAGCCAACGCCGGCGTTGTTGAAAACAAAATGCGGCGCACCGAACTGGGCTTTGACGGCATTGGCGAGACCTTGCATCTCATCAGCCTTGGCAACGTCCACCCTTCTTGCCAGTACCTGCACGCCCATGCCCGCAATTTCTGCGGCAGCTTTGTCCAGTGCATCTTGTTGGACATCGGCCATGACAACTTGCATACCCAAGCCCGCAGCAATCCGGGCGCACTCCAAGCCGAAGCCAGACCCTGCGCCGGTCAATACGGCCGTTTTGCCTTTGAAATCGGAAATCATGCATCTGCCTTTTTAACTGTGAATCCAATGCGAGGGAAATGCACATGTACGGTTCCAGTGCTTTCGTTTGAGCGTCGCAAAGTCAGACGTGTTCGGGTCGCGGCGACCAATTGCCCGTGCGTGGGTTCGGTGCCAAAACTTTCAGCGGCAATCACGACATCGGTGCCCAATGGCAAACCGTGATCGTCTTGAAAAGGCTCGTCCAACACGAGGGGCGTATGCGCCTTAGCGACATCCAGCGCATCGCCACTGCTGATGTCGGTGTGCGCGCCATGACCGAGTGCCACCATTCTGTCCAGCCATGCCTTGACCAAGGGGGTGGCGTCCAAAATGGAGGCTACCGAAGGTGTGCGGTATTGTGTAAACCAAATGGGATGAACAGCAGAAAAGTCAGCGATACAAGGCTGCTCGCCCATCAAGAAAGGCTGACCATCGAGCATGTCTGACAGTCTGCGCAGATAGCTCTTGTAGGTCGCTGCGGCGTCGCTTGGCAACATACGAGGGGCACCACCGCGCATTGCTTGTCGGTCGGCCACAAAAGCTTTGGCCCATTCTGGCGGCTTGTCGCCCATGATTTGGGCGGCACCTTGAGGTTGGAAGTTGTAAGCCATAGCGGGTGAGAACGTCAAAGCATCAGCCCATTGCGCCACAATCCGGACCAAGCCTTTGTGTTCAGATGGGTACAGCGTAGGACTGGGTTTGACATGCTCCAGCACGTCGCAAATCAGGGCCGTGTCGCAATACACGTCCGCACCGATTTGCAGTAAGGGCGTTCGTCGATAGCCCCCTGTAAGAGCCACGACATCGGGCTTGGGCATCATCATCGGGATGATGACGCTTTTCCAGTTCAATTGTTTATAGCCCATCACGAGCCGGATTTTTTCGGCAAATGGCGAGGTGGGGTAATGATGAAGAATCAGGTCGCTCATGAAGGTCCTCCTGTGAAAAGCTGGGATTTAAATCAATTTCACCAGCTGTTTGCCGAAATTTTTGCCTCTGAGCAAACCCAGTAAGGCTTCAGGCGCTGCGGCCAATCCTTGTGCGACAGATTCCCGGGGACGCAGTGCGCCGGTGGCAATCATGTCGCCCAATTCTTGGAGTGCCTCAGGCCAGACCTCGGGGTGCTCGCTGACAATAAAGCCTTCAACTTTCATGCGGTTGATCAAAATGGCCGCAGGATTGCTCATGGGCAAGGGTGCCCCGTCATAGCCCGCGATCATGCCGCACACCGCCATGCGTGAAAAGGCATTCATGCGCATCATCACGGCGTCCAACACCACGCCGCCCACGTTTTCAAAGTGACCATCAATGCCATTTGGGCAGGCAACTTTCAAGGCCTTGGACAAGGAGACCGCATCTTGGTGCGCCTTGTAATCGATGCAGTCATCAAAGCCCAATTCATGGATCACGTAGTCGCATTTGTCTTTTCCGCCCGCAATGCCCACCACGCGGCAACCCCGCGCCTTGGCCAAGGCGCCATAAGCACTTCCGACGGCACCACTGGCTGCGCTGACCGTGACCGTTTCGCCGGCTTTGGGGCCAATGATCTTGACCAAACCATAAAAGGCGGTCACCCCTGGCATGCCGACTGCACCCAAAAAGTGACTCATGGGAATATGGGTCGTGTCGACCTTGCGGTACGCACCGATCGCAGCAGGCTCGATGACGGTGTAGTGCTGCCAGCCCCCTCTTCCCACCAGAATGTCTGCGACCTGGAACTTTGGATTACGACTTTCAATCACTTCACCGACCGTGCCGCCCTCCATGACTTGACCCAAAGGCTGCGGCGCGACATAACTTTTGCTGTCGTTCATACGGCCCCGCATATAGGGGTCCAGACTCAAATAGTGATTCCGGACCAAGACCTGCCCGTCTTGCAGGGCCGGCGTATCCGCGCTGATCAATTTGAAATTGGAAGCGCTGGCTTGACCTTGAGGTCGGTTGTCTAAAACGATGATTTGGTTGCTTGGCATGGCGTATGTCTCCTGTGGTGAATGATGTTCAATCTGTCGAAATTTGGCTATTTTCTCGCGGTGAGCGCCTCGCAACATATTTGAAAGTACCGGTCGCATGCGCACACACTTGTCCTTGCTCATCAATGACATGGGCTTCAGTGAACGCCATGGTTCGTGTGCGGTGCAGCAAACGACCACACCCTCGGAGCATGAAGCCAGGCGCGCCCTGACTGGGCCGCATGAAAGTGGTTTTCATTTCAATCGTGACCACACCCATCAAGGGCTCTATGCTTCGCGCTGCAGTGGCCATGGCCACATCCAACAAAGTCATGACCGCACCACCGTGGGCCACGTCGAAAGTGTTGAGATGTTCCGCGCGGGGCGAAAAATGCAACTCGGATTCGCCCCCATCGAATTTTTCCAAGGTGAAACCAAGATGATCCACAAAGGGGATTGAGAGACCAAATGCAATACTCATTCGTAACCTTGTTTGACTTTCAGCCGCCAATGATGGCGCTGACACCACCGTCGACTGCCAGCCACTGACCGGTGATGTGTTTGCCCGCGTCAGAGGCAAAAAGCAAAGTCAAGCCCTTGAGGTCCTCATCATCACCCAAACGGCGCAGCGGCGCACCTTGAGCCATCTTGTCTGAGCCGAGTTTTTCGATCAGACCATTGGCCATTTTGGTCGGGAAAAAACCAGGGCAAATGGCATTGACGGTGATGCCATGCTCGCCCCACTCGCCGGCCAAAGCCCGGGTGAAGTTGACCACAGCGCCTTTGGAGGTGTTGTAGGCGATGGTTTCCATTTCGGCCGGATTGCCAGCCAAACCCGCAATCGAGGCGATGTTGATAATGCGTCCTTTTTTGCGAGGAATCATGCTCAGATTAGCCACGTGCTGCGACAAAATGAAGTAGCCTCGAACGTTCAGGTTCATGACCTTGTCCCAAGCGGCAATCGGATGCTCCTCCGCTGGCGCACCCCATGAAGCGCCTGCGTTGTTGATCAAAATATCGACAGGGCCCATGCGCGCCACTGTCTCTTCGGCCAGTCGGCGTAAATCTTCTTCTTTGGCGCAATCGGCTGCCATCCATTGCGCATCGATACCGTCTGCTTTCAATTGCGCGGCGGTGGCTTCCAAATCTTCGGCTTTGCGGGAGGTGATCATGACGCGGGCACCCGCTTCACCCAGAGCATAGGCCATTTGCAGGCCTAATCCTCGGGATCCACCCGTCACCAGTGCCACTTGTCCGGTCAAATCAAAAAGTTGTTGAATGCTGCGTGTCATGAATTTTTTTCCTTTTCGTCGACGATAAAAATAAGGGGCCCCATCATCAAGGGGATTGGCCTCCATGGCTGGCACCTGTGCGTCATTTCAGATTTTTGACATTGCGATGAGCAGGCGACTTAAAACGCTTCCTCGGCCAGATCAGCGCAAGTCTGATCACCGCTGCTGACGACGTTGAGCCAAGCACCGATTTTGGGCAGCTCATATCGGAAGAAATAGCGGCATGCAGCGCGGCGCCCCATGGCGGCAGGGCTGGCGTCGTCTTTCAGGCTGGCCGCCACGTCGAGCCAGATCCAGGCGATCACGGTGTGACCGAACGCCTGTAAGTAAGGCACGGCGTTGGCCAGCGCCTGGGCGGGCTCGGCATCCGCCCAGGCTTGCTGGGTGGCGTGGCCGATGTGCTGGAGCGCATCGCGCAAGGCAGCGGCTTCTGGTGCCCAGCTCGACTCGGCTTTGGCCGCAGTGGCCAGCATGCGCTCGCCCAATAGTTGGAGGCCCCGGCCGTTTTCCATCAGCACTTTGCGTCCGAGCAAGTCCATGGCTTGGATGCCGTGGGTGCCTTCATGAATCATATTCAAGCGGTTGTCGCGCCAGTACTGCTCCACCGGAAAGTCGCGTGTGTAGCCATAGCCGCCATGGATTTGAATCGCCAGGCTGTTGGCCTCCAAACACCATTCGCTGGGGAAACTCTTGACGATGGGCGTCAGCACCTCGAGCAACAGGCGCGCCACATCGGCAGCTTCAGGCGAACCGGTGTGTTGTTCATCCACCAAGCGGGCACTGTACAAAGCCAGTGCCAGAGCACCTTCGCTGTAGGCTTTTTGGGCCAACAACATGCGCTTGATGTCGGCGTGTTCAATGATGCGCACCTGCGGGCGGCTGGCGTCTTTGCCCCCTGACCCGCTGGGCCGGCCTTGCGGGCGGTTTTTGGCGTAGTCGAGACTGGCGTAGTAACCCGCCATGCCCAGCATGGTGGCGGCCATGCCCACACCAATGCGGGCTTCGTTCATCATGTGGAACATGCAGCGCAGGCCTTCGCCGGGCTGGCCTACGAGGTAGGCCACAGCTCCGCTTCCAGCACCGTCCAAGCCGCCGCCATCACTGCCGCGCACCGGATACTTACCCTCACCGAAGTTCAAAAGCGTGTTGGTTGTGCCCCGCCAGCCGCATTTGTGGTTCAAGCCCGCCAGCGCCACGTCATTGCGCTCGCCGGTCAGCTGGCCGTTCGTGTCGACCAATTTCTTGGGCACGATGAACAAAGAAATACCTTTCACCCCTGGCACCAAATGGCCATGCGCATCAGGGATCTTGGCCAACACGAGGTGGATGATATTTTCGCTCAACTCATGCTCGCCCGCCGAAATCCACATCTTGTTGCCCTTGAGGCGGTAGCGTGCGCCCAAAGCATCGGCTTCTGAACCTTCGCCATCGGGTGTGGCCCGGGTCGTCACATCGCTGAGCGATGAGCCCGCTTGGGGTTCGCTCAAACACATGGTGCCCGAGAATCGGCCATTGAATTCATTCAATGCAAAGACCTGCTTTTGCACATCGCTGCCGTGCACCATCAGCAAATTGGCATTGCCGCTGGGGAGCATGCCCGCACCGATGCTGACCGAGGCCATGGCAAAAAACGCATTGGCAGCCGCTTCGACCGTATAGGGCAACTGCATGCCACCGATCTCGTAGTCCTGCGCGGCGCTGAGCATGCCAGACTCGGCATA
>Ga0136644_10004593_pt1 | contig 10182 bp, 6 predicted proteins | sample C_130820_EF_Meta_FD_94780 | JGI IMG/M metagenome (GOLD analysis project Ga0136644, IMG submission 94780) | Freshwater microbial communities from Lake Croche, Canada to study carbon cycling - C_130820_EF_MetaG (v2) (version 2) | ecosystem: Environmental > Aquatic > Freshwater > Lake | place: Lake...
CGTCTTGCCAAAGACGGATCGGAGAATATCCTTCTCCTCCTCATTGGACCCCGCCGTTCCATCCACCAGAGGCTTCGATGCATCCGCAATCGCAAAGATCATTGGCGGAATGGACTCTAGGCCTCCCCGCTCTACGGCCTGATTCATGTACCGGGTGAAGGCGCTGTCCTCCGTCTCCATAATGTTCTTCGCCGCATAGTCCAGCCCTAGCACAAAGGATACATCCATGCGCATCCACTTGTGAAGGTCTCCTGCCACTCCGCAGGCCAGCTCGAGGAGAGCCTTGCCACCACCCCGTAGTCCAACATTGTAGAGGATATTCTCCTTAATCCACCGGCTGTGGAATTTCTTCATACCCGCCGCCAGGCGCTCATCCGCCTCCGGACCCTGACGGTCAAAGTACTGGCGAGCAGAAGACTCGCGTGTCCGGCCTCCTAGAATGGCGAGTTCCTCCTCCGTAGGGTCCTCGGCCCCCGTCTTAATCATTGTCTCCGTCACCGGGTCGTAGATACTATTCCAGACATCCTCCGCCACCGCATCGGAGTTTAGTGTACGGCTAATGATTCCGCGCTGCAGCCGCTCAGTCTTATCCATGCGCACACGAAGGGGCACCCAGCGCCAGCGGGGCGGCTGAGTCGGGTCATAAGACATCTCTACGATAGTCCGGTCCTGAATCGGCTCCTTACTGTGCTCCGTCATGACGAACTCTTCACCCGTGTCCGGGTCGCGCTGAATAGGGAGGCAACAGAATGATGCAAGCGGGTCAGGGAACTCCTTCGGAGTGAAGGCGACTGGCTTGTAGTCGCCACCCTTCTTCCCTTCAAAGGTGCGGTCGCGGCGAGGCAGCTCGCGGCGATTGAGAACCACATCACGAGGATTCGCCGTACGCGAGCCTACAAAGAGGCGAAGCGTCTTATAACTCACCGTCTCACCCGATAGGCCGGGCTTCACACCTGTAATCACCTTGTCCAACGATTTCGAGCCGGTGACCTTCTCCGTCACTACGAGAAAGTCAATCGTATTGTCCCGCGGCGGCTTCCACTTGAACTGCTCCCAGAAGGTGGCCGCCGGCTTCGTAGGGAGTGGATTCGCATTCGGAGTGAAGATGAGACCGTCCGTATAATATGGGCGGGCGGCTGTAAGAACCCGGGTGGCGGCGCGGAAGATGGAGGAGTCACCCGCCTTGGCGAAGAAGAACTCCTTGGCCGCCACCTGCAACTTTGTCTGGGCGGATAGACCAGGAATCGTCTTCGGGCCATCCCCGGCATTCCATGCGGTTACCCAGGCCTTTAGTTGATTATGACGACTATCCTCTGCAGGGCCCGGTGTGGCAGGTGGGGCGCCCTCGGCGACCGGCATTGTGGCACCCGGCTGGAAAGGAAACTGACTGACATCCCGCTTATCCGTCATATAGAACACATCGAATAGGAGGAACTGCTGCATCGGCTTCGGTGGGTCATCCTTTGTCTGCGTGACCCACTCACCGTCGACGAGCGATAGACGGAGCTCAGGACGACTCAGCCCCGTGCGATAGACATTCATACCCATATCAATGAGATAGAGGTCGCCCTTCGCATCTACAAAGCCCATTGTACGAAGTCCATCGGCCTTGTCCGTCACATTGTATCCCTCGCGGATATTCGGAGTCTTGGCGGGGTGGTCGGCGCTGAAATTCTCCTTGCCGAGTGTGCGAAGCGCCGGGCCGCGGAAGAGGTCAGTGCCGGTCAGCTCCTTATAGGCGGCCTTCACCTTCACGGCCACCGAGTTCCGGATGAGAATGGAGGACTTCTGAATGCCGCGCAGAATCTCACCGATGCCGCGAATGATGCGCTTCACGGCCGCGTCAACCGTGTCATCGGGCTTGTGGAGCAGCTCAACCTCAATCTCATACGAGGGCGGAGCCATCATAACATCCTGTTCGCGGAACTTGCGTTGCCACTTGAAATCACCGGACTTCGCCTTGACTGTGCTACGGACAATCGACATGTCAATCTGAATCCCGTCGCCTTCGAAGGACCAGCGGCGAATCATGCGGAAGGCCTTCTTCTGCTGTGGCCAGCCCTCAAAGAGTTTCATGACCTGGGCATCGTCGGCGGCCAGAGCAGTCTCACGGCGAACCTTGATACGTGTGTTATAGTCGTCGAGATCGACCTGGCTCTCCGCCGTGGCCCGGTCCTTAATCATGACTTCATAGGGTTTTCCGGCCATAGTATCGTCCTCGCAATAGGCCTGGATGACACCGAGGCTTCCGAGAGTGAAACGCAGGTGCTCCGGAGTCATGACCGTCATATAATCGCCCTGGGGTAATGCGCGGTACCCCTTGGCACGGAGTCGCTGTGCGACGGCGAGAAAGGTGACTGCGTCAACTTCCCCGTCAACACCTTTTCCGAAGGTCGCCTCCAGCTCGTATCCAGGGTGAGTTAGCCAATCATTCACTCTGGCGCGGATAGCAGCAGCTTCGGCTGCAAAGAGATCCATGGACCCCTGACTTCTATTTACCTAACTATGTTTCGCTTTGGGCGGCCTACGGAGCAATTTTATAGCGTCAAAACTTTCCGAGATGCTGAATCGCCTCAGCACGGCCCCAGGCGGCAGCATAGTCGGCCTTTTTCGGCTTATCGAGGCCAGGACCCACACCTGTTCCACGGGCCAACATCTTCTTCTTGATTTCCTCGAGCGTTCCATCTGAGACGGGCCAGTGAATCTTCCAGCCGTCGCGCTCACGGTCACAGAGCCATTGGGCAAGGTCACGGCCCACCGGCTCCTCGCCCGGACGATGAAGTACGGCGCGCGAGCCGGTGGTGGCACCCCAGACAGGCAACTCGGTAGACCAGGTACGAGGATCCGCCGGAAAGAACTCAACCTTCTTATTTGCCTCGTCGACACACACCTTTTGGTATCCGAAGATGGCACAAAGACCCGTATCGAGCTCGGGAGTATCCATGGGCGGCGATACGGCGGAAGTCTGCTGCGCGGCGAGCTGCTCGAGTACCTTCTTGCGGTGCCACTTCACACCGCGAAGCTCGGCTTCCACGCGAACCGTGATACTTAGAATGGCATCGCGGAGAATGGTGCGGCGAACTGGTGGGGTGCCGCCACGAAACTCTGGATCGGTCTTCCAGAGATAGAGGCTGAGTGGACCCGGGGGCTCGAGTGGAGTCGGAGTCCAGCCACCTGCCACCGTGGCAGGTGCGACCTCTCCCTCTTGAGTGTCCGATACTGTACAAAGCTCAATAGGAATCACTTCGCGCTTCCTATTGGGATTTTCCTTGACCCATGACTGAAGTTGGACTAGTACGGCTTTTGGTTGCTGCATTCCTTTGTATGAATATAGTGGACAGGCTTTAGCCTCCAAGTTAGTCGCTCCCGTTGATAAGAGCATCTCGTGCTCTCTTAAACTCCTCTTCACGGGCATTGCAATCGTCGCGGCTCTTCTTGCAAAACACCATGAACGCCTGGAGTTTCTCGAAGATCTCTGCCGGAAGTTTGGAGGCATCAAAAAATACTCCGTTGCTATTTTCACTGAACTCGGCCTTAGAGGATTTGAGTATCCGGTACACTTCCTCCATTTCATCCTTTGTGAGGCTCTTGACTTCTTCTGAAAAAAGTTTTCTCTGTTCATATTCTTCGACTGTTAATGTTGCGGCAGATGCACTCATTCTATTTGTAGATTCCCTCGTCTTCTATATCGGTTTCCGCATTACTCCATGGCCTGCTCAAGTGCTGCGTCGACAGCTAGGTCATCTGTAGCTTCTTCTTCGGCGTCCTCGGCGTCCTCTGCCTCCTCAGCATCCTCAGCATCCTCAGCATCCTCAGCGTCCTCGGCCTCCTCGGCCTCCTCGGCATCTGCAACCTCACCTCCTTCGGCATATCCGTATCCATCTTTGGCAGGCGCCGCCTCGGGAGCATTCGCACGAGTATTCTTAGAAATCTTCCCGGAAGTGGAAATGAACATGCCCACACTCAGAATATACGGGTCATTAATCTGAAAGCGGGACTTCTTGATTTCCACTGTCACAGTCTCACCAATCTCCACCTTCTCAAAGGCCTCATCACCAATATGAAGGTCGCGAGGAACAATCACGCGAATCGCCTCACTGCCCCCATCATTGACCGAATGCGAGACATACATACCCATCTTATTCTTTCGGATTACAATCCCCGAAATCTGAATCCCCTCTGGCGGATTGAGTACCTCCGCGGAGGCCTGAATGTAGTACAGGATACTCCCTGTAAAGCGCCCCCGCTCCATGGCCCCCATCGAGCGACTCATAACCTTCAATGTACCACTCACCACGAAACCGTGCTTCGAGCACTTCCCTTCCAGCTTCGTCTGAAGTTTCTCTGCAAGTAGGGTATCAATCGAGTCGATTTGACGGCACATATCCTTTGACGTAAGTGCTACCTGCTCTTCAAATAACGCCGTGTAGTTCATCTTACTCTCCTATTCAGTCTGTTGTTTGTCAATTTTAGACCAACGCGCATATTTCACTTTCAGTAGATTTATACACTTTGGCATTTAACGTTAAGCTTTCGCCACAGTTCCCTTGTGCCCGGATTTCATCGCCGCAATCGGCCTATAGAAATAGCGTTTCCCTCCCTTTGAATCCTGCATAATTGTGAGCCAACGCAGAATAATATCCTTTAGAGCACAGGCTCGCACGGCATTCTCAAAGGTGCGCACTCCTTTCACGCTTGAGGCGGCTGAGCGCCCCGCAGCCTTTGCCTCCTGTTTCTCGCGCTTCTTACGGGCCTTCTCATCCAAGATATCCTCTGTAAGAATAAATCTCGGATATCCTTCGGCGACAAGCAAATTCGATATATCTTTTAGCATTTGAATATGAAATGATATTGTACTAATGATGGCGCACTCACCACCCTTTTCAGGTTTTCCGCCAGGTGGAGGAGGTGCAGAAGATGTTTTGAACACCAGACGCCGCTCCTTCGCCTTCGGTACAATGAATCCGTAGATTTGCCCCGTTGTCTGTGTATTCGCTTGCATACCCTTTAAAGGGTCGTCGGGATCCGATTCAAAAACACGAGTAATCGCATCCGAGCAAGAAGCAGCTCCGCACATATATTTCATACCCCCCGTGATGGGATCTACAAAGCGGAAGGCCTGTATCCCCCCTTTTTGAACAAGCTGCTCCTTTGCCGTGGCGCGAGTGACCTCATTATCCCCCTCTAAAAGCTGTAACTGCTCCATAGGCCGCAGGCTTTCGTCCCATATGAAATCCACTAGAGTCTGTGAAAGTGCTGCACAATAGCTCGTTTTATCTTGGGCCGAATAGGCCTCTGTCGACTGAATATGGTCGTATAGCCAATTAATCATGATTAGCCATGATTTTTCTCTGTCGGATTCGTCCTTGTTGTATCTTGCAGTGAGGGCGGTTAGAAGAGGTGGTGGAATGGCTTCCTTGATTGCGGTACCCTGTTTGATTTGATCCGCCCAGGCAAGTACTTGGGCCCAATAGGAACCAACTCCTTGTGGAGATTTTGCAGCATCCTCCGCTGGAGCGGCAACCGCTTCCGCTTCTACAGCAGGGGCCTGAGGAGCTTCAGTCGGAGCAGCTTTTGCGATAACAGGAGCCGCTGCCGTCAAATGCATGGCAGTGGGATCAAAGGCATCCCTTTTTACAGGAACATCGGCAACCCGAAGAGCAAGAGGAATACGAATATCAGATAAATAATCTGGCTGAAATAAGAAATATCCATTTCTGTATACAATGTACCCCTCCTTTCCTTTCACGCGCAGGCGAAAGGACTGATTCCCCACAATCTCAGATAAGAGTCCAGAAATCGCCTTATGAGGTACCTCGGACATCGCGTCCAAGATATCTTCCAATTGAAAGGCCGGCTGCTCACCCACTTCAAAGAGTTTCCGAATGGCCGACTTTAGCTCGTTTTCTCTCCATTTTACGGCATACTCGTCATAAGTACTCATGTCATTTCCTGTAGTCTCCACGGCCACCGGTTTCGCACAAGTATATTCACAGGTCTCAATCCAATCACACAGATTCGTATAGGGTGTATCATTGACATTCACTTCTTCGCGGACTACTCCTTGCGAATCGATGTGGCGCTGATTTGCCAGCCCTGTGACAACGATGGCATCCCTATTAAGATTGCAGTCGAGCGCGTAACATTTAAGAGTGCGTGTCACACGGCCTACATCGAGTGCCTTCTTCATGGCCGTTCTGTACATGTACATATCGGCGGTCTCAGTATCCTGTTCATCTCCAAAGGTGTTTATCAGCAAATATGTCGTACAATTCCTCTGTTCAGCAGGAAGAAGTGAGTGCGAGCAAGTACGAATACCGCGTCCAAGGACCTGCTCCATCTTATTCAAGTGAAACCAGCTGTCGAAGACATAGATTTCACGAACAAAGCGGAAATCAACACCCTCGGATGCCACTTGTGAGCCAATAATAATCTTAACTTCGCGCCCGTCAATATTCGTCTTTGCACGCGCCGCCTGAATCGCCGCAGGGTTATTCGGTGATATACTCGCGCGGCCTGTAATGAGAATGTATTTGGCGGGTGCGAATTTATGATCCGCACCTAGGTGTGTGCGCTCTCTTCTGGTACACAGAGCACATTGGCGTCCCTCGCCTGGCATTACGCCGTTTGTAAGAAGAGGTTTCTTATCCCCCCAGGGCGAATAGCCGTTTGCCTCCAGGGCAAGTGCCAAAGGCAGTGCACCAGATTTAATGAAACGGCTATAGATAAACACGATGCCCTTGGCCTTTCTTGCGCGTTCTAAGGTAAACTTCGCCTTGGGTGAAGCGGATCCTAGTGCAGATGTCTGGAGCCAGACAGGAGGCCCCTTCCGTGATGTAAACTGCGAAGGACCTCCTGTGGCAATCTCTTGGAAACATCCGTCAAAACCGGCGTCACGAATCTGTGCACCGGCCTCGCCTGGAAATAGCCAGTTTCCACTCTGAACCATTTCATCGATACTTCCTACACCTGTGCCACCCGCCTCAATCGCTTCTTCTGAAATCCGCTGATAGGTGTCAAAGGAGGCACCCTCGAAATGGACTGGAACAAAGGGGAGGCGAAGCATCCGCCGCCGTGCTTCTTCAGGAATCTCTACGCCAGTGGGTCCTCTTTCTGCCCAATTGGCCAGAACAGGTGTGCCCTGTGGTGGCAGACGCACTGGAAAGGATAGAGGATTCTCACCGCGCATGAAACTGACATAGGATGAGGCCGCTGCCCCTAATAGCTCCTCACCGCTCTTACGGCCATCGGCCGCTGGGCGAAAGCGACCATCCGTTAGAAAGATATCGCGCTGTGAAAGAACAAGGCGCTTATCATTTGTGAGCATTAGCTTCAGTAAAAAGATAATCTCAAGGTACGAATTGTACATTGGTGTACCAGTGAGAAGAACGAGCTTCATTCCTTCTGAGGCCTCCAAGACTTTCAGAAGACTCGGTGTCAACTTCTTTCCCGCCTGTGTCTCCGTCAGCTCGATTTCTCCTCCAGGATTATCCGCCTCGTCATCCACCCCTTCACTAGGCGTATCACGAAGATTGTGGGCCTCGTCGATAATCACCATACGCCCACTGAATTCCCTGCGGAGAAGTCGGGCGCGCTCGATCTTAAAAGCCTCCTCGTCGAGGCCCTTGGGCACCTTTTTAATAACCTCTTCAATCATTCTATGGAACTGTATATAGCCCAAGAATGTGTAGCGCGAATTAATCGACGCCGCTATGCGCCGTATTACAACACCCCTATCGCGCTCTAACTCCACTCCCGCCCGCTTCAAATATGTGTTTCCCGTGCAACCCTTGGCCTGATTCACACCATTCTCTCCTCCCATTTTCAGGGCCTCATCGTCAAAGATGGTTCTGCGAAATCCGGGCTGAATATTTCGGGGTGCAACAATGATTACAGAGCGCCTGGGGAAGGACCGCAGATAATTCTCGGCGATTGTGATGGCGGCACAGGTCTTTCCAACGCCGACTCCATGGTAGAGGAGTGCCGATTGGTAGGGGCATTGCGGAGATAAGAACCGCCCTACAAAGCGCTGGACGGGTGTGAGCTCGAACTCTCTGTCAGGATCGCATGGATTAACACCCTCCTCCATCTGGGTGGCAATACTCTGCTGCTTATTCTCGGCGAACTCTTGCTTTCTCATAAGCTTCTCGGCGAATTTAGGATCCTGTGTATCGGGATAGAGGCCGGCTTCTGACTCCCATTCATCCATGGCAGTCATAATCTGCGGATAGAGACCGAGGCGCTGTACATCTTCTAGAAGAGTATCGCGCTCTTCGAAACTGAGATTATAGCTATTCCATCTTTGTAGAATAGACTCTCTGCGACTCGTGTCATCCTCCATAGATGCTATCTATCGTGTTGTCTAGAAGTTAAGTACCGCCTATAAGGCGATTGCCGGTATAACGTCAAATGCCTGCATCTTGTTGCGCTGCGGCCCTCGCAATAGGGCCTAGTTGTAAGGGACAATACATCTTTAGTAAGGAGTCAACCCGGAGCAATACATCGCGTTTTTCTGGATTTTCAGGGCGAATAAGTTTTAAGGCATCTTCTAGTGAGCACCAGCGAATATCGCCCACTTCGCGCTGTATATGCTCATTTGTATTGACCACGGATAACACTGCCTCCTCGCCCACCCCGTGAAGAGTATACCCTATAAAGTATTTATGGCAATAGGGAATGCCGTTTGAGCCGGTGAAATTCTCCATAATCGGATCCATGTTTCGAATCGGTACAATATCCTTTTCTAGTATGTTCGTCTCTTCCCAGGTCTCGCGCATGGCACAAGAATACTCGCTCTCATTCAGATTTTTTCTGCCCTTGGGAAAACCCCATTCTGGTGTGGCATAGGGTGGAGGTGCTTCTTGAAGGAGTGTATCGAGCGATGGTGTGCCGCTGCGAAGAGCATCCAGCTTTATACGACCCTGCTCTTTCTCGTGCTTATAAGCGTGAAAACCGTCCTTGGAAGGGCCCCATAGACTTTCCCAAAGTTCATCAAAACTCAAGGTTCGTATCTTTTCGCGTTCGGCTGCCGTCATACCCGCGATATTTTTATTTATATATTCATAGTCGTTGACCTTATATTTTCCTCGGATAAGCTCAATAAAACCAATGCTGTCTCGTCTTTGGATGAGAAGATATTCGATACTTTTGGCGACCGTCTCGAGACCGGTCAAGGCAGCCTTATCCGTATGTAAAATCTCTGCCTGATTCCAATTCGCCTTGCAGCGAAAGAGAATGACGCCGTAACTTGTAACTGGTTTTGTGCAATGCTTAGAAGTATGACCGGCAGTTGAACAATTTGTACAGATGATTGTTGAGAACAAATTTCCGGTTGATTGTCTATAAAATGCCTGCATCCTTGCGGGCACCCACTGAATGGTTTCCTTCATTTGCGTTTAGGCGATGCTACAACAATGCTATACATATCACAGAATAGGATGAGACTCCCTCCTTCCGTCTGGGGACCCTTCTTCTGGCACGCAATACATATAACAGCTCTTTCCTACCCGAGTGAGCCGAGTTATGCGAATAAGCGGGCGGCCAAGGAGTATTTTGAGAGTCTTGCGCATTTGATTCCTTGCCCGAAGTGTCGTGAGCATTACCAGCAGCATCTTCAGCGGATGCCTATTTCGCCGCACCTTGATAGACGCGACGACCTCTTTCGCTGGACCGTGAATCTTCACAATGAGGTCAATAAGTCACTCGGTAAACCATCCGTATCCGAGCTGGAGTCTATCAACTTCTATCGCCGCATTGGAGCGCGTGGTACAACACCGGTCATCAGTCCAGAGGACTTAGACGAGGTGGACATGCGTTCCATGATAAAGGGTGGTCTGATGGGTGCCGGCCTTGTTATGGTCGCTGGAGGACTCTTGTGGTGGACCTCTAGAGGTGAGAAAACGGTCTAGCGCTAAAGCGCTATCCCTGTTTTTATACCGCCGCAGGCGGTGAGCGGTCGGTCTAATGCGAAAGCATTAGCCCTGCCCGCAGACCGCCGCAGGCGGTGAGAAAACGGTCTAGCGCTAAAGCGCTATGCGTCGATTTCCGCCAACCCTAGTAGATGTTGGCCTTCAAGGGAGGTTCAAAGCGGGGCGTATCAAGAAAAAACCGAGTACATGCGAAGACAGAGCCCAAACAATACAAGCCAGAAATCTATGAGGGTCTTCAAATTCCTACGACGCC
>Ga0136644_10004595_pt1 | contig 10182 bp, 10 predicted proteins | sample C_130820_EF_Meta_FD_94780 | JGI IMG/M metagenome (GOLD analysis project Ga0136644, IMG submission 94780) | Freshwater microbial communities from Lake Croche, Canada to study carbon cycling - C_130820_EF_MetaG (v2) (version 2) | ecosystem: Environmental > Aquatic > Freshwater > Lake | place...
AAAGCAGATTTCACCCAGTTGTAGCCCAGATCGAAGCTGCGCTCGCAGTAAGCAGGTGGGGGCAGATAGCTCAGCTCCGACTTGGAAGAGCTCGTTGCCAAAATCTTGCCCTGCTTTAGCCTTTCCATGAATTTCCCGGCAACCTTGCCGAGGGAATAGTCGAAGCGCAGCATGACGACTTCGGTAATCACGCCGCCGGATTCTGTGTTGAGTTCACTCATTTTTTTGTCTCTTATTTTATTAATGGTCGTTCGGTTGCAAGCCCAGGCCCACGATGTATGCAGTCATAAGAATGTCTCCTTTTGCGGCTTGGACAGTCGCATTACTAAGTGATTTCCCCAGGTTACTTTTGGGTAATCCCGCTTGACCAAATAGAAATAGTAACTTATCTTTGGGTCATATGCAACATGTTCTCACCAATTCGAAGCCTAAAACAGCCGCTCGCAAGGCCGCGGATGTAGCGCCACGACCCGTTTCTATTTGGGGCAATGTCCTGCCGTCGCAGAAGGAGAAGGACGATCTCAAGCGCAACTCTATTCTTCACGCTGCTGCCCATTGCTTTAACCGCAGCGGCTTTCACGGGACCAAAATGGAAGACATCGCTGAGCGACTGGGGGTGACAAAGCCCGCGCTGTACCGGTACGTGAAGAACAAGCACGAAGTGCTGGCCGCCTGCTTTAACTTGGTGATGGATATGAGTTTTCGCCATCTTGAGCACGGCGAGCGTACAGGCCTTGATGGCCTAGGCAAGCTGCGCGTGACGATCCGCGGTTACCTCGCCGAACTGATTGGCGAGTTTGGTCACCCCGTCGTAATCCTCGAGGAGGGCGCGCTGCTGCCGGATCAGCTTCGCAGCCTGATCCGCCGCCGCGACCAACTGGAGCACCGCTATCGCGCCTTGGTTGAGGAGGGCATGCGTGACGGAACCATCATTGCGTGCAATTCAAAGCTGGCCGTATTCGCCCTATTCGGTGCCATGAACTGGGTGCCCAAGTGGTATCGCCAGGGCGGTGAATGGTCGGCTGAACATGTGGCCGATCAACTCGTGCAACTCATTACCCGCGCGATTGATGCGCATCCCGAAGGGCTCCGAGAAGACGCCACAGGCGCGCCGGTAACCCGCAAATCCCACCCAACCCGAACGGAGACAAGCAATGTTTAACATCAGATTTGTACGGCAACTCATTGCCGCTTTCGTGGGCGTCACGCTCCTTGTTGCATCCGTGCAGCAAGCCCACGCTCAGGGAGTCACTGACAAGCTCGTGAAGATCGGTGCATACAACGCGCTGACCGGCCCCATCCCACTGACGGGCAAGCAAATGAGTGCCGGCTGGAACGCCGCCATCAGCGCCGCCAACGACGGCGGCGGTGTGAATGGCCGCAAGCTTGAGCTCATCATCGAGGATGATGGCTACGAACCGTCGCGTGCCATGGCTGCTGCCCGTAAGCTAGTAGAACGTGACCAGGTATTGGTGATGACCGGGCTGGGCACGCCCACCACAGTCGTTGCTGCGAGATACTTGGAGCAGGCCAAGGTGCCTCTTCTGTTCCCGATGGGCGCAAGTTCCACACAGCTCAATCAGGCGGGCCTGAAACAGCTTTTCATGGCCCACCCCGCCTACCTGACTCAGGCCGACATCATCGTTGGCTGGATGATCGATAACGCAGCCTCAAAAAAGCCATGCCTCATTTACCAGGTAGACCCGTCGGGCGAAGACCACTTCGCCGGCGCCAAGAAGGCCGTCGCTGCCCGAAAGATGGAGCTTGCCGCCGCCGAAACCTTCGAGCGCGGCACCTCCGACTTTTCCGCGCAAGTTCTCAAAATGAAGAACGCTGGCTGCGATTTCGTTTACACCGCGACCCCGCTAGAAACATCCGCACGTGTCGTCACGGCAGCCGACCGCATTTCCTTCAAACCCAAGTACGCCGGCTTCACAACTCAGGCCGACGCCACGCTGATCAAGTTGCTGGGGCCGCTCGCTGAAGGCTTCTACGCAGCCGACATGATGCCGCGACCCGACGGTGATGATCCTGCCATCAAAACGTACCTCGCCAACATGAAGAAATATTCTCCGGATGTCGACCCTACGTTCTTCACGGCCTACGCGTACTCTGCCATGCAATTGGTGATCGAAGCCATCAAGGAAGCTGGTCCACAGCCCACGCGTGAGAAAATTATTGCAGCGCTGGAAAAATGGAATCCAAAGCAGTCACCCATGATGGGCCCTGTCGTTTTTACACCCAATGACCATGACGGCAAGCGCTCTTTGTACATGATCCAGGTCAAGGGCGGTATGTGGTCCAAGGCCTCCGACTGGATCGTCTCCAAGTAAAATTATGGACCAAGCCGTCATCAATGGTCTTGCCGAGGGAAGCGTCTATGCGCTTCTCGCGCTAGGACTGGTCTTTATCAACCGGATCACCGAGATCGCGACTTTCGCGCACGGAGAGGTCTCCGCGCTCGCCGCCTTCGTCGGATTCACAGTGTTCCATTCGCTCCACGCTCCGTTCGCGGTGGCCCTCATTGTGAGCATCATGGCCGGGGCAGTGATTGGCTTCCTCGTGGAGCGGATCGTGGTACGGCCGGTGCAGACCAGCGGCCCACTGGCGACTGTGGTAGTCACGCTCGGGCTGTTTTTTGTGATCCACGGCTTGGTCAAGCTAATTTGGGGTCCTGATGTTCGCCCGTATCCCTCCATCTTTGGTGAAGGCACGATCCGTTTCGGCGAAACGGCCATTGCAGCTCAGCATCTGGGCGTTCTGGCCACTGCTTTTGTTATCGCAATGGGGCTAGCGGCTTACCTACGCTGGACGCGAACGGGCCTGGCCCTGCGAGCCATTCCGCAGAACCGATTCGGCGCCGCGCTGATAGGCTTGAACTTACGCCGACTCACTTCGACGGCCTGGATCGTTGGTTCGGCCGTCGGTGCCGTCGCAGGCGTGCTGATCGCGCCGCTCACTTTCCTGCAACCGAACATGATGCAGTCTCCGATCATTAAGGCTTTCGCCGTTGCTGCGCTTGGCGGGATGAACAGTTTGGTCGGTGCGTTCGTCGGTGGTCTCGTGCTCGGGGTGATCGAGAACGTGACGGTGCTCTACATCCCCACGTATCTTAAGGACACCATCGCCTTTCTGTTCATCCTGATCGTACTGCTGTTACAGCCCGAAGGCCTGTTTGGCAAGCAACGCAAGGAGAAGGTGTGAACCGCACCCTCATTCCCTGGATCGTCCTTGCGGTCGCCATAGCGCTGCCTTTCATTGCAGGCGACTATTGGCTCTATCTGCTGGCGCTCGCAGGCGCCTATGGTGTAGTTTCAGTTGGTCTGAACCTGCTCACTGGACTGAGCGGTCAAATCTCACTTGGCCATGCTGGCTTCTTTGCCATCGGCGCCTATGTGTCGACCATAGCGCAACTGAAGTACAACGTACCGTTTCCGCTTGCGTTGGTACTTGCTATTACGGTTGGCTGGCTAATCGGCCTAGGCGTTGGCTTCCCGGCGGTGCGCCTGCGGGGCTTATACCTAGCGATTGCAACGATGGCTTTCGGCATCAGTGTCGAGCGTGGGCTCTACCACTTCAAGGGAATCACAGGCGGGCCTTACGGTCTCTCGGTTAACCCCCCGCAAGTGATGGACTTTGCTTTTAACACGCCAAGCCGCATGTACTTCCTCGTACTGGCGATTGTGGTGGTCACTGTGCTGTTCGTGGCGAACGTCATCAAACGACGCCCGGGACGGATGCTGATCGCCATGCGCGACAGTGAGCTGGCTGCTAGCTCGCTGGGCGTTAATGTGCCACGCCTGAAGGTCATGGCTTTTGCCTTCAGCGCCTCCTTGGCTTCGCTGGGCGGGGCGCTGTACGCGCCCATCATCAACTTCATCAGTGTCGAGCACTTCACGCTGTGGCTGTCGATCACGTTCGTGTCGATGATCGTCGTGGGAGGTCTCGGCTCTATTGCTGGTTCGTTCCTGGGTGCCGCCTTCGTCGTCGTACTGCCCGAGTTGCTGCGCGGCTTCGGTGGCCACCACCAGCTGGTCTATGGCGTGGCGATGATTTTGGTGTTCGTGTTCTGGCCCACCGGGCTCATTGGCTTGCTGCAAAAGTCGTTCGACTGGGCCGCGTCACGCTTGCTGTGCAAGAGCCCGCCTGCAGCCATTTCAGAGGCAAAGCGTCTATGAAGACTTATTCCATCCGTGAGCGCGTTCTGGGCCGCATCGTAGCCGACAAGGCTCGCGAGCAGGGCGACCGGCCCTTCATTCATTTCGAAGGCCGTACGGTTTCCTACCGTGAGCTCGACGTGCTCAGCAATAAACTGGCCAACGGGCTGGCTGCGCTGGGCGTGAGCAAGGGCACGCACGTTGCCCTGATGATTGAAAACAAGCCCGAGATCGTGCTGCTGTATGTGGCACTTGGCAAGCTAGGCGCAGTGTCTGTTCCGCTGAACACGGCAGCCAAGGGCGAATTGCTGGCCTATTACCTTGAGCAGTCGGACAGTGTGGTGTTGGTGGCTGATGCGACGCTGGTTCACCGCCTTGGCGCCATCGGTGGCCGAGTGCCCAAGCTGCGCAACGTGTTTTCGATCGCCGAGGCCGGCCAGCAACAGCCTGCAGTGGGCAGCATCGGCTGGCCAATTGCCGATTACGCCGAACTGCTGGCCAGATCGCCGCAGAGTGCCCCTGACGTGGATGTGCGCTTTAACGACCTGCATTCGCTGCTCTACACCTCGGGCACCACCGGGCCTTCGAAGGGCAATCTTTCTACCCATTCGCACATGGTGAGCTGTGGCGTTGTGCTTGCGCAAACCTACGGTTATCGGGCGGACGACGTGCTCTATGTCTGCCTGCCAGTGTTTCACGGGAATGCCTGGCTCTGCAGTGTGCTGCCGGCCTTGATCGCAGATGCCTCCGTCGTGATGGTTAGGCGCTTTTCGGCATCGGGTTTTTGGGACGACATACGCCGCTTCGGCGTGACGCAATTCAATTCGTTGGGGGCGATGACGAACTTCCTCTGGAGCCAGCCGCCCAGTCCCACTGACCGCGACCACAAAGTGCGTCAGGTCATGGTCGTGCCCACGCCCAAGCAGATCTACCACCAATTCGAGGAACGCTTTGGCATCAAGTTCACCTCGGTCTATGCGCTGACGGATTGTGGGATGGTGACAGTGCGCGGTCCCGATGACCCACCGTCCAAGTGGGAGTCGGGCGGCAAGCCGGCGCCTTACTGTGAGATGCGCATCGTCGACGACGACGACTTCGAACTGCCGCGCCGAACCCCCGGCGAGATCGTGGTTCGCACGAAAGAGCCTTGGATTTTCGCGCAGGGTTACTACAACATGCCTGAGTCGACAACGAGCACTTTGCGTAACCTGTGGTTTCATACCGGCGACCGCGGTTGGATGGACGAGGACGGCTACATCTACTTCGTTGACCGAAAGAAGGACGCGATTCGCCGCCGCGGTGAAAACATTTCTTCTTTTGAAGTGGAACAGATGATTCTTATGCACCCCGCCGTTCTCGACGTCGCAGCCTTCCCGGTGCTCTCCGAACACACCGAAGACGAGGTGATGGTGAGCGTGGTACGACGCGACGGCGCAACTCTGACGGAGGCAGAGCTTGTGCAGCATTGCAATGACAACATGGCCTACTTCATGGTGCCTCGCTACGTCGAATTCATGCCGCAGTTGCCCAAGACCATGACCGAGAAGATTGAGAAATACAAGCTCAAGCAGGACGCGCAGGCCCGCCTGAGCGAAATCTGGGACCGCGAGAAGTCGGGCATTGTGGTGAAGCGATGACTACAGCCACACCACTCCTATCCGTCGACAACGTGTCGATGCATTTCGGCGGCCTGAAGGCCGTGGACGGTGTGAGTATCACCGTGGCGGCGCACCAGGTCGTCGGGCTCATCGGCCCCAATGGGTCGGGCAAGTCGACGCTGATTAACGTCATTTCGCGAATCTACGAGCCCACCGGCGGCAGCGTGAAGATCGACAACAAGGAGATTGCCGGCGTGGCCGTGCACGATGTGGCCGGCCTTGGCATCACGCGCACCTTTCAGAACGTGCGGCTTTTCCCAACAATGACCGTGCGCGACAACCTGAGGATGGGCACGACCTCGGAGACACGCACCGGCTTCGTGGCGAGTGGCCTCGCACTGCCGTCGGCACGGCGCGAAGACAAGGCTACTGACGGTCAAGTCGAGGACGTCGCCGTCCTGCTGGGACTGGAGTCACAGCTCGACCGTGTCTCCGGCGACTTGCCTTATGGATTGCAAAAGCTCACCGAGCTGGGCCGAGCTCTGGTCTCCAATCCCAAACTGATTCTGCTGGACGAGCCAGTTGCCGGCATGAATTCTTACGAGAAGAAGGCACTGGTGGTGGCCCTTAATCGGGTGCGCTCGGCGCGTCCCGTTGCTTTCTTACTGGTCGAGCACGACATGGCCTTCGTCATGAGTCTGACTGAATACCTTTATGTCCTCAATTTCGGCAAGCTGATCGCGCAGGGCACCCCCGAGCAAGTGCGCGCCGACCCCGGCGTGATTGAAGCCTACCTGGGAGCTGGCCATGCTTCGGATTAAAGGCCTGCAGGCCGGCTACGGCCGCGCCACCGTGCTGCATGACATCGACGTCGAAGTCGCCATGGGCGGCCTTACGACGGTGCTCGGCCCAAATGGGGCGGGTAAATCGACCTTGCTGCGCGCCATTTCGGGCGTCATCGACGCACGCGCCGGAACCATTGAATTCGAAGGTGAGCGCCTCGATAAGCTCGAGCCGCACGAGATCGTCCAGCGCGGTATCGTTCACGTGCCGGAGGGCCGGCAGATATTCCCTGACCTTTCGATCGCGGACCACCTGCGGCTCGGTGCAATAGCGGCCAAGCTGCCGTCTTCGCGGCCTGAAGTCGAAGACTTCATATTCCAGACCTTCCCGCGCCTGAAGGAGCGCCTGCAGCAGCTGGCGGGCACCCTCTCGGGTGGCGAGCAGCAGATGCTCGCGTTCGGCCGAGCCCTGATGGCAGAGCCGCGAGTGCTGTTGCTCGACGAGCCCTCGATGGGCTTGTCGCCTGTGCTGGTCGAACAGGTGCTTGAGGTCGTGCGAAAGCTGGTCGCCGAAAGGCATCTCACCGTGTTGCTGGTCGAGCAGAACACTCGCCTTGCAATGAATCTTGCTAATTCGGTCTACGTGCTGGAAAACGGAAAAATCGCGTTTTTCGGCAGCAAGGACGAAGCGAGGAGCTCATCAATCATTCAGGACCTTTACCTTGGGCGGAGCAGCCATGCCGCGTAACGGTATCAACAAGCGAATGGATCTGGCTCAGGCGCTGCAACAGATTCGCAACGGCGACACCATCGGTATTGGCGGCATGACGCTGTACCGCAAGCCGATGGCCTTTGTGCGCGGGCTTGTGCGACGACAGCTGCGCGACCTGACCGTGATGGGTATGTGCAGCGGGTTCGAGGCCGAGCTGCTGGCCGCATCGGGTTCACTCGGCACCCTGCGCACCTGTTATTTCGGTCTGGAGTTCCTGGGCCTTGCGCCGATTTTGCGCAAGGCGGTCGAGCAGGGGCGCGTGAAGGTCGTTGAAGAAACTGAATACACCATTGCTGTTGGTTTGCAGGCTGCACTCATGCGCGTGCCCTACCTGCCTTCACGCGACTGCGAGGTCGGTACCGACTTCTTCCGCATCCGGCCCGACCTGCGGCGTGCGCCCTGCCCCGTAACAGGGGAGGAACTCACATGGTTCCCGGCGCTGGCCCCTCGCGTTGCCATCATCCACGCACCCATGGCAGACGAACAGGGCCACACCTGGCTGGGCGGTCAGCACAGTGTCGACGCCCAGCTTGCTATGGCGGCCGATTACACGATTGTCACGGCCGAAAAGATCGTAACGACCGCCGAGATCAAGACCGCGCAGGGTGGCGCAGGCCTAGTGTCTTTCATGGTCGATGCGGTGGTCGAAGTGCCCGGTGGCGCGCACCCAACCAGTTGCTACCCTGATTATCCGCTCGACGTCGTGCACCTTACCAATTACCTGCGCCAGGCGCGCAGCGGCAGCGCCTCTCAGTACCTTTCGCAGTACGTTCACACGCCAGTCAGCCAGGCCCAGTACCTCAATCGCATTTTGGAGGCCAGCCGTGACTCAGTCTGAACCGCACACCATCTCCGAGAACATGGTCTCCGCGATCTGCGCGCAGATCGAGGATGGAGACGTGTTGCTCGAAGGCATCGGCACTTTTCTGCCGACCTCGGCCTACATGCTCGCACAGGCCACCCACGCGCAGCATTCCATCCGCTTGTGCCCGGTGGGCAACTGTTTCGTGCCAGATTACCATTCGCTGAGTCTCGCTGCCTATGAGTTCGAGGCGCTAGAGAGGGCCGTTTACCGATTTACTTACTGGGACGTCAACGGCTCCTACCTGCCGTCCTTCGTGACTGGAAGGCGTGGCGGGTGGAAGGAATTCCTGCGCCCGGCGCAAGTAGATGCGACTGGCCGCACGAATAACGTGGTGATCGGGCCGTACGAGTCCCCGAAGGTGCGCCTGCCAGGAGCAGCAGGGTTGCCCGATGGCATCCCCGTCGAGGCGGCCCTTTACATGTACGTGCCGCGTCACGACCGAAACTGCTTTGTTCCCAAGGTTGACTTCGTCAGCGGCCCAGGCAATGAGGACGGCGCTAAGCCGCACACCATCATCACCGACCTTGCGATCATGCGATTTCGCCCGGGTGGCGTGCTTGAGGTCGAGACGCTGATGCCGACCGTCACCCGCCAGCAAGTGCAGGACCAAACGGGCTTTGACTTGAAGTTCAGCGAGCAGCCCTTGCCTTTTCGGCCGCTCACGCCCCAGCAACTCGAGATCTTGCGCATCCATGTTGACCCGCTGGCACTGCGCGACCTCGAGATCTTCACGGGCGACGATCGACTGGCACGGATTGAACAGTTAGCCCGGCGTGAGCCCGCTCGTCAGTTACTGATAGACCGTCTCAAGAAACTCGCTGAACAGGCATGACCCTTAGCAAGGCGTATCTCGCGGCAATCGCGGCCCACGCAGGAATTGAATTGGACCACGACGGCATCGAGCCACCCGTTCAGCGTTTCGTCATGCTCAATGGATTGCGCATGTGTTACCTTGAATGGGGTGTCGCTGACTCGCGTCCGCTTGTCCTATTGCATGGCGGTGGTCAGTCGGCCCATACCTGGGATGCGTTTTGCTTGGCGATGGGACCGCGCTATCGCTGTATCGCGCTTGACCAGAGGGGACACGGTAATTCGCAGTGGTCCGATTCGGGTGAGTACACAATGAACGACCATGCGCGCGACATCGCGGCATTCGTCGATGCTCTCGACCTGAAACAGCCCATCCTCGTAGGCATGTCGCTGGGTGGCGTGAACGCGATCGCGTACGCGGCTTCGAGGCCCGAGAGGCTGGATGGACTGGTGTGTGTCGATATCGGCCCTGAGGCGCAATTCAAGCCTGTCGATCGTTTGATGCGTGGCCTTAAAGACTATCGCACGTTCGCAAGTCCCGAGGATGCCGCGGCGCGACTGGCGCGTATGGGCGCACGCCGCGAGCCCGGGCTGCTCCGAGAAACCTTGGCGCTCAACCTGCGCCATAACGACGACGGAACGTGGACATGGAAGTACGATCCGCGCACCTTGATCGGCCTGACGGCTCAGGAAATCATGGACGCCCGCCGCCCGCTCTGGGACGTGTTGCACCGGATCAGTTGCCCCGTGCTCATCGCGCGAGGCGCTGATAGCGAGATATTTTCGGAGCAGAATGCAGAACGTTTCGCAAAAGCGTTGCCTCAAGGCAAGTGGGTTGCCGTGCCGCTTGCTCGACATTCCGTGCAGACGGATAACCCGGCAGGGCTTGCTGAAGTGGTCCAAGGGTTCGCAGACTTCATTGTCACAAGGTGAAAATTGAAAGAATGATCGGCAGGTAGGGTCTTTTTGGACAAACTGGAAATAAGACGTGAGGCCCGGGTGCACCCAGCGGCATTGAACAGAAAGCCAGGCTAATAAAAAACCTTATAAATCAATAACTTACATGTAAAAATTGCAAACGTGTAATATTTCGTGTAATTGACCAAAAATTGCAATTTACAATTTTTCCAGCACTTTCGTAGATTTTGCACTCAGCGCTGTGACCGAGCACGCGAAAAAGTTAGGCGGTTGGCGTGGG
>Ga0136644_10004600_pt1 | contig 10175 bp, 10 predicted proteins | sample C_130820_EF_Meta_FD_94780 | JGI IMG/M metagenome (GOLD analysis project Ga0136644, IMG submission 94780) | Freshwater microbial communities from Lake Croche, Canada to study carbon cycling - C_130820_EF_MetaG (v2) (version 2) | ecosystem: Environmental > Aquatic > Freshwater > Lake | place...
AGCGATGAGGCTTGGGCCAACCGTGTCGGTTTTGTCACCTGCCAACACGTCGGCAGATTACGCCGCGTCTACGAGCGGTTTGGCGAAACCTACACAGAGTATCCCAAGCTCTACTGGAGCCATTTTTGGGCTGCGATCGACTGGGACGATGCGGAGCTGTGGCTCGAAGGTGCATCGAGCAGCCGATGGAGCATCACACAGATGTGTCGCATGAGGGCAGAGTCGATGCGACTGCCCGAAGGCCAAACAGCTTTAGGTTTCGTTGCAAGCGAGACACAAAGGATCGAATCGGAGACCGACGACGGATTCCTCGAGTCGACCTCGAGCGCCACGGGCGAGCAATCGAAGGGACGAGAGTCGACTTCCGATCAAGAAGAAGTTTCGCCCAACAGGGGCAAGGAGGACTTTGAAAGCCGTCCGCTGAACGAGGATCCGGACTTCGGTGACCAAGACGTCCAAGCCACTGGAAATTCCACTCCAACTTTGCAATCCACCGGCGACGATCCTATCGTCTCGAGAAACCCTTTTGAGGGACTCGGTAAACTACCGTTGGATATTGTCGAGGCACTCGATCCACTCAAGCTCAGTATTCTGCGATACCGTTCGAATCAGTGGCATGGCTTCTCAAAGCAGCAGATGCTCGATCTGATCGAGGCCCTCAAAGGCTTTTGCGAATAAGCGATCAGGTGCGAAGCCGAATGCGAGGAGATAACTCAACGCATATGAATCACGCCCAATCGAGCAACTCGGGCCAATGTTCTTTTCCTGCATCTTCTCGTAGTCGTACTCGTACTTAGTCCGCCGCGGCGGACGGTACTCGTACTCGAAACGCTCTGGTATAGCAAGCCGGCCCATTGGTCCGCAAGTTACCGCGTAACGCCTCGATCAACGATCGACATCGCCGCAGTTCAAACAGCCATCGAGTACGAGTACGAGTACCGTTTTACTGAGTACGAGCACGACGAAAGCTGATTAGAATAAGCGAGTAAGGTGCATTGACCGGTTAGTGCTTGCCAACCAGTTTGGTGATGAGATCATCGAGCTGCTGTTGCTCGACGTTCATCTTCGCGGCAGCCACTGCAAAGAGTCGTTTCTCGATTTCGTCGAGCTGGCCATCGGCGGCCATGGTCTTGATCAGATCCGACAGGAGTTGCATCTGCTCCTCGCGAACCTTGGGAAGTTTCATCGTGGCTTGGTCGCTGATGGCGAATTCCAAGGCGTTGCCTAAATCGGACTCATCGAGTCCCAATTCGCCACAGCGGTCCACGAGCCAATCAATCTCACGTTCGGTGAGCGCTCCGTCGGCTGCGGCCATGATGACAAGGTTCTTGAGGTAATCGATAGGTTTCATAGGAATGCTTGGGGTGGTGTTTTTAAACGAGATCCGTTCGGTGAACCCTCTAGGTGGATCCTCAGCAACGGGCCGGTTTCAACGGGACTAGCCCGTGTAGACAGGCCTTGCCCGTATGGACTGGGCTAGCCCGTGTGGACTGGCTTAGATTGTGGAGATTTTTCCCGTCTTTTGTAACCGAAGTGCGCCTTGAACCAGAAAATTCCCGGCCTTTGAGTTTAGCGTGATTGCAAAGTGATATCCCAAGGCTATCATTTCGCAAGAGTCTTCAGACCGTTTGAAACGGCCCACAGGGTCGGGATCTATTTGGAAACAGGAGAAATTTCATGAGTGCGGAAAAGAAACCGGTTGCGGAAAAAACCTATCGGCCCGTGAGTGGCTGGCCGGTACTTTTGGCGGTTCTAGGCACACTGATCATGCTTCCGTTTTTATTTTTCACTGCGGGGATTGGTTCCCCCCTGGCGGTGATCTTGATTGCGATGCTAGGCGTAATTGCGTTCGTCTGCCTATTTGGATTTCTTGCTGTCCAGCCAAACGATGCGCGGGTGCTGCTGCTATTTGGGGACTACCGCGGAACGGTATCGGAGTCCGGTTTTTATTGGGTCAATCCATTTTTCTCAAAGAAGAAAGTCTCGCTACGAGTCCGGAACTTTGAGACTGGCTCGACGAACTTGGCCGAGAAAAAGAACGAGGCTGGTGTGGTCGTGCAGCAAAAATCCAGGACGATTGGAAGGCCGTCGAAGGTCAACTATCGAGATGGCAATCCGATAGAGATTTCCGCGGTTGTTGTTTGGAAGGTGGTCAACACGGCCGAGGCACTTTTTGAAGTCGATGACTACGAGGATTTTGTGGCCGTCCAGAGCGAGTCGGCACTTCGGGGGCTTGCTACCCGTTACCCTTACGACAGCGAAGACCATGAGATTTCGCTTCGTGGTTCGACCGATGAGATTTGCGACCAGCTCAAGAGGGACATCCAGGATCGACTAGGGAAGGCCGGGGTGGAGGTGATCGAGGCTCGCATATGCCATCTGGCTTATGCACCTGAGATCGCAGCAGCGATGTTGCAACGTCAGCAGGCAAGTGCGGTGGTGGCGGCCAGGGCCAAGATCGTCGAGGGAGCAGTGGGAATGGTTCAGCAGGCGCTCGAGCATCTCAGTCGCGATAAAATCGTCGAGTTCGATGATGAACGTCGGGCCGCGATGGTCTCGAACTTGTTGGTGGTCCTGTGCAGCGACCGGCATGCTCAGCCGGTGATCAACGCAGGCACGATTTACCACTAGGTCGCCCCAAGCCAAAAAGAGCGTAAAACGATGTCGATGTCCAAGCGAGATTCCTATCTGCTGAGGATCAAGCCCGAGATCCTAGAAGCCCTGCGGCTATGGGCCGACGACGAATTCCGCAGTTTGAACGGGCAGATAGAATTTGCCTTGCATAGAGCTTTGGAACAATCCGGTAGGTTGCCCAAACCCAAGCCACCGAGCCAAAGCGAACCAGGAGAACCGCCAACCGCTGATGGACAACCGCTGATGGACGACCGCTGATGGACGACCGCTGATGATCGCTAATCAAACGCTGATAAAAGAGCGCGATCGCTTTAAATCGTTTGCGATCAACCGATAGGCGGTTCGGTTTCCGAATGGATTTAGTTTTTTTGCGAATATACGCTAAAAATATCTTTGGCTTCTGCCCTGGAGTCGATGGCATTTTAGCAGCGAACGGCCCGCACTAGAGATTCCCAAGAGGCTTCGCTTGGCTGATACTCACCGGCCTCCAGCCCCTTTGTTCCTCGGGCCGACGCGCAAGCGACGCGGAAAAAACGATGCAGAGCAAACAGTCAAAATGAGCCTGATGGGCCAAAAACAGCAATCTACCTTGGGTTTCTGCGGGAATTCAGGACGCCTTGACCGACTCGCAAATCGCTCTGATAATCTCCGCTTCTGATGCAACCCTCCTCCCTTGCGGGTCCCTATCTTCGTCCTTCAGCAAAAACTGAGTACCACTCGATGAAAATCCACGAGTATCAAGCGAAAGAATTGTTTCGCGCTTTCCAGGTCCCCATCCTCCAAGGCTATGTCGCTACGACTCCTGAGGAAGCAAAGTCGGCTTATGAAAAGCTTGGCGGATCCCTTGCGGTGATCAAGGCCCAGGTGCATGCGGGGGGGCGTGGAAAGGGTTCTTTCATTGAAGTCCCTTCCCAGAGAGGTGTGCAGTTGGTCCGCAGCGGCGACGATGCTGCAACCGCAGCAAAAAACATGATCGGGAACCGGCTCGTAACGATCCAAACCGGCCCTGCTGGCTCGCCGGTCAACCAAGTCTTCCTCGAACAAGGCTGCGAGATCGCACGCGAACTCTATGCTGCCGTCGTGCTTGATCGGGCCGCCAAGCTCCCACTGCTGATGGTTTCAAGCGAAGGTGGAGTCGAGATCGAAAAGGTTGCAGAGGAAACCCCTGAGAAAATCTTGCGAGAACATTTCGATCCAGCGTATGGTCTGATGCCCTTCCAAGTTCGCAAGCTGTGCAAGAAGCTCAACATCTCCGGAAGTGCGGCCAAGAGCGCGGATCTTTTCTTCCGAAAGCTATGCGAGGTTTTTGTCAAACTCGATTGCTCGATGGCTGAGATCAATCCGTTGGTCATCACCAAAGACGAAAAAATGATCGCTCTGGATGCCAAAGTCACCTTCGACGACAACGCGTTGTACCGACACGCAGACATCAAGGAGCTCCGTGATATCGCTGAAGAAGAGCCCGCCGAACTTCGTGCATCCAACAGCGGCTTAAGCTTCGTGAAGCTCGAAGGCAACATCGGCTGCCTGGTCAATGGTGCGGGGCTCGCAATGGCAACCATGGACATCATCAAGTACCACGGCGGTGCACCAGCAAACTTCTTGGACGTTGGCGGTGGTGCCAATACCCAACAAGTCACCGAGGCGTTCCGCATCATCTTGTCGGATCCAAACGTCAAAGCCATCCTTGTGAATATCTTCGGTGGTATCGCCCGTTGTACGACGATCGCGCAAGCCATCATCGACGCTTCGAAAGAAGTCGGATTCAAAGTCCCGCTCGTTGTGCGACTAGAAGGAACCGAAGTAGAAGAGGGCAAGAAAATGCTCCGCGAAAGCGGTCTTGCGATTATCTCGGCAGATGACCTGACCGATGCTGCCAAGAAGGTCGTCGCCTCCGTCGGCAAGTAACCCACCGAAACCCATTTTCAAAGCCAAAAGTAAAACACAAAGCCATGAGCATTCTCGTTAACAAAAACACTCGGGTTATCTGCCAAGGGATCACGGGCAAATCCGGAGCGTTTCACACCAAAGGTTGCAAAGAGTACGGAACCAAGATGGTCGGTGGGGTGACCCCCGGCAAGTCTGGAGAGACCGTCGAAGGTCTGCCGGTTTTCGATACGGTTGAAGAAGCCGTCAAGCAGACTGGTGCCAACGCCACCATGATCTTCGTACCACCTCCGTTCACTGCCGATGCCATTCTCGAAGCGGTCGATGCGGGGATCGAAGTGATCTGCGCGATCACCGAAGGGGTCCCTGTCCTGGACATGGTCCACGTCTACGATGCGGTCAAACGCAGCAAGTCCGTTCTGATCGGACCGAATTGTCCTGGGGTCATCACTCCGGGTGAGTGCAAGATCGGGATTATGCCCGGTTACATTCACCAGCCTGGCAAAGTCGGCATCATGTCCCGAAGCGGTACGTTGACTTACGAAGCCGTTTGGCAAACGAGCAACCTCAAGCTCGGTCAGTCGAGTTGCATTGGATTGGGCGGTGACCCCATCGTCGGAACCTCCTACATCGAACTCTTCGAACGGTTTGAAAAGGATCCGCAGACCGAAGTCATCCTCATGATCGGAGAGATCGGAGGGGATGCTGAGGAGAAGGCCGCCGAGTACGTCCACAAGCACGTAACCAAACCTGTTGCCGCTTTTATCGCTGGGCGAACCGCGCCTCCCGGTAAACGGATGGGACACGCAGGTGCGATTATCACCGGTGGCAAAGGAACCGCAGCAGAGAAAGTCAAAGCCCTCGAAGCAGCCGGAATCGTCGTAGCCCCATCGCCTGCCGAAATGGGTGCCGCAGTTGCCGAAGCACTGCGTCGCAATAAATAACGACCACTCGATCCGACAAAGTCCTTACATGACTACCAATCAAGACCGGTTTCGTCGGCAGATCGCCTTTAAACCGGTCGGCGTAGATGGGCAGCGCATGTTGGCAAACGCTAAGGTTGCCGTAGTGGGCCTTGGGGCGCTAGGATCGACCATCGCCGAGCGGCTTGCACGGTGCGGTGTGGGATATCTACGACTGATCGATCGCGATTGGGTCGAACTAGATAATCTTCCACGCCAAGCCCTCTACACGCTGCACGATGCGGAGTATCACGCCACCAAAGCCATGGCCGCTGCCGAGCATTTATCCTTGATCGATCCGACAACTAAGCTCGATCCGATCGTCGCCGATGTGACTCATAAGAACATCCGCCAATTGCTCCAAGGGATCGACTTGGTCGTCGACGGGACTGACAATTTCGAGGTCCGTTATCTGATCAACGATGCTTGCGTAGCCACTGGGCTCCCATGGATCCATGGCGGTATTGTTGGGGCGTCGGGTCAGGCCATGTTGATCGAGCCCGAGCACACAGCCTGCTTTCGGTGCCTTTTGCCCGAGGCTCCGCCACCGAGCATCGCGGGGTCATGCGATACCGTTGGTGTGATTGGGCCCGCTGTAGGGGTGATCGCAAGCTGGCAAGCGTTGCTGGCGGTTCAATGGCTCGTCGAAAGGAAGGATCAGGATCCCGCCAAACGCCCGAGTGTTTTGACCGTCTTTGATCTTTGGCTTGGGGATGTCCGAAAGATACAGTTGCACCGGGTGCCAAGCTGCCCGTGCTGCGGACAAAAGCAGTTTCCGTTTCTCGATGGCCAGCACAGCACCGACACGCAGGTGATGTGCGGTAAAAACGCTGTGCAGGTCCAAGTCCCGTCGGGAATCCGGATCGATTTACCCGAGCTTGCACAAAAACTCAAATCCCAGGGGGATGTCGTCGCGACTCCTTTCCTAGTGCGATTTTCCCAGGACAACTGCACTTTAACGGTCTTTGCCGATGGTCGAGCGGTGGTTCATGGAACCGAAGATCCGGCAGTTGCGAGGAAAATTTATCAACGTTGGGTCGGCGGATAACCAGAAATTTGCTATGCTAACGGCAGGAATATGCGCACTAACGTATTTTCCGCGATTTTGTATCCGAACCTGCCACTGACCATTGCGAGCCGACCATGAGGTATGCATTCCGTCTTGCCGAACTGCTGGGACACACCCCAGACCGCAAGAAACGACCTGGGACGATCAAGGCAATCGTCGAATACACGGGTTTGGACCGTCACCAAGTGGCGGCCTTGCTCAAGAATGAGGCCAAGTACATTCCGCTCGAGGCCCTTTCGAGGTTGTGCGATTATTTGATCGAGCATGGACATGCCAGGGCCGATGAGCTCCCTGGTGCTTTGTTTGCTGTAACCCCCGAGAACTTCTGGGAATTACTCGCGAGGCGTTCCCGACTGGAGGTTTGCGTTGGGGTGCGCAAGCCACCCGAGGACGACAGCGCCGATACGGCTTGGATTGTCGCTTCTGACAACGTATTGGCTGGCGAAGTCCTCAACGGAGTATCGACGTTGGGGGGTACGGCCAAGGCCATGAAAAAGGTCTTGGGCAAGGATATCCCCCACATCGAGCACCTGCGACAAACGTTGGTTTGGAGTCCAGGCACGATGGGAGCCGAGCAGGTTCAGGCCCGGGCCCGGGATGTGTACGAGGAGTTTGCTGAGGTTGCCGGCGACAAAGCGATTGTTTGCCTCGGTAGCGTCAAAAGCAATCCAACCGTCGAGCTTGTACTCGGAGAAGCGTTTGCATGTGATCCATTCATTTCGCAGGATAATGTCGCTAAGGCAACGGATCGATCGCTGCCGTTTTTCTTAAGGTATCGAGATCGCGATCCCCATCCACCTGCTTGCTCGGCAGGTCTCCAACTTAGCAAGTCGCAAAAGGTTTCTGAGCCTGGGTTGTATTATGAGCAAGCCGACGGGACTTGGACATTTGCGGGTGGAAACAGTGCCAGCAACGACGCCGCCTTGGTCTTTTACATTTTCCGAGAATCGCTAGGCCGGTTGGATATGGTGCTTAGCGGATTTTCTGGTCGAGCGACTCGTCTTTTGGCAAGAACCTTGGCCCACCGCGCCGAGGATTTCTGGCCTCCGGTCTTTCATCACAACTACCTCCAAGTCGGTGCGTACATTGTGACCTACGAGCCTTCGGAGACCGTCGATGAATCAAGTGATATCCTCTCGACGGACTTGATGGCCAATGCGACGGTAATCCCGCTTCCAGCGGAAGCCATCGCGCGACGGCTAGGTAAAGTAAACGCTTAAGCACTCCATCCGTAGTGGCGACTGCATTGGAAACACATACTCCAAAGACCGAAATCGACCTTAGCGTACAGTTAGGACGCTTGCGGCTGAAAAACCCAGTCATGGTCGCTTCGGGTACCTTTGGTTACGCCAAGGAGATGGCCGACATTGTCGATCTGCGAGCCTTGGGTGGGATCCTCCCTAAAACCATCACCCGCGATTCAAGACCCGGCAATGCGCCGTGGAGAACCGTTGAGATTTCCGCAGGGTTGCTCAATGCGATCGGTCTGGACAACGACGGGATCGATTACTTCATCGAGAACCATTGGCCCTACCTAAAGTCCACGGGTGCCGACATCGTCGTGAGCGTCGCGGGCAAATCGCATGAGGACTTTGTGTATCTAGCCCAACGGCTAGCTCCGCTTGGACTTTTCGCGATGGAGCTCAATATCTCTTGTCCGAATGTCAGTGGCGGGATCGATTTTGGCAGCGACCCACAAGCCTGTTACAACGTCGTTTCTGGGGTCCGAGCGGTGATCGATTGTCCGATTTTGACCAAGCTTACGCCAAATGTCACGAGCATAGCACAGATTGCAAAAGCGGCTTACGAGGCCGGTACCGACGCGGTTACTTGCATCAATACCGTGCTTGGCATGTCGATCGACTGGCGACGGCGTAAAGCGATGCTGGCCAACACCGTCGGTGGGATGAGCGGTCCGGCGATCAAGCCGATTGCACTTCGGTGCGTGCACCAGGTCGCATCGAGTGTTCCGGTACCGATCGTTGGGGTCGGAGGCATTGCGACGATCGATGATGCGATGGAGTTTTTCGTCGCGGGAGCATCTGCGATCCAGATCGGAACGGCAAACTATTACGATCCGATGGTCAGCACCCGATTGATCGAGCAGTTGCCAGGAGCGATACGCGAACTGGGCTTGTCCTCGATCCGCGAATGTGTCAGGACGCTTCAGATCAGCAGTGCCAATCCGACCCATTCGCAACCGGTCAGTCAGAAGTAAAAATCCATTCTTTAATTAACAGGTTCCCATGAGAGTTTTGAGCGGAATACAGCCTACTGGTCGTTTTCACTGGGGCAATTATTTCGGCGCTATCAAGCAGTACATCGAACTCCAGCACGAGCATGATGGATACTACTTCATCGCCGACTTGCACGCCCTGACAACGATCCGTGAGCCGGGTGTCTTGCGAGCAAACGTCAAAGATGCTGCATTGGACCTGCTGGCATTGGGTCTGGATCCGAGTAAGGCTACCCTGTTTTTGCAGTCTCATATACCCGAGGTATCCGAGTTGTACTGGATCCTTATGACCGGTGCCCCCCTGGGCTTGCTCGAACGCTGTGTTGCGTTCAAGGACAAAGAGGCCCGAGGGATCAAGGCCGACGCGGGACTCTTTACTTATCCTGTTTTGATGGCTGCAGACATCCTGGCCTACGACTCCCAGTGCGTCCCCGTAGGTGAGGATCAGAATCAACACATCGAAGTCTGCCGAGATCTGGCTCGCAGTTTCAATGCTCACTATGGCGAGACGTTTGTGATACCCACGGCGAGGATCGTCAAAGACACGGCCAAGGTCCCTGGGACCGACGGCCAGAAGATGAGCAAGAGCTACGGCAATACGCTCGGGTTATTCGAGGACGGCAAGGAGTTGCGCAAGAAGATCATGAGGATCAGCACCGATTCGCGACCGATGGAGGCCCCCAAGGACCCGGACACCGACCACCTGTATCAGTTGTACTCTTTGTTTGCGACCGAGGAGCAGCGTCAAGAGGTTCGGGCGATCTACCAACGGGGCGGGTTCGGATACGGTGATATTAAAAAACGTCTTGCGGATGCCGCCGATGCATTTCTGGAGCCTCTGCGTGCACGTCGAGCACAACTTGCCAGCGATGATGCTTATGTGAATCATGCCCTCGAGCAGGGAGCTCAGCGGGCAAGAAAAGTCGCACGAGGGGTGCTTGATCGTGTCCAGAAATCGTGCGGCTTGATATAGCTTGCCTCGGAGGCCTAAGGCTTGAGGCGCGAGTAGAAACATCCGCTGGCGAATATTTGCTTAACCCGTAGCTAGCGGCTTTGGAATATTTTTTCCCCTTATGAAAAGTATCCCAACAGCTCGCGCCGATAGGCCGCTTCGTGCTTGGGGAAGATCGCCTCGAAGTCGTCCGAATGGACAGCACCGTGCTGAAACCGCCGTTTCGGGAACACCGGGAGTTGCATTCCAGTGACATGCTCGACGCCTCGGCGGACGATTTCACCTTTGAGCCGATAGAGCTTATCGTGGTCCCAGTCGGTCAATTCGATAAACGGGATGCCTTCGGCAATCTCGATCACTCGAGGTAGAGCAAAGGGGCTAAATCCGGTGAAACCAAGTTGTTTTGCCGGAGCCCAGGTTCGGACATGTCCACGG
>Ga0136644_10004603_pt1 | contig 10171 bp, 7 predicted proteins | sample C_130820_EF_Meta_FD_94780 | JGI IMG/M metagenome (GOLD analysis project Ga0136644, IMG submission 94780) | Freshwater microbial communities from Lake Croche, Canada to study carbon cycling - C_130820_EF_MetaG (v2) (version 2) | ecosystem: Environmental > Aquatic > Freshwater > Lake | place: Lake...
ATTTTAGTTTAGTACACAAAGACTGAGTCATGCTTGATCCAATTAACGATGAGCAATCCAAGCTATTCCTTCATATAAGAAAAAAAAACCTTTTGATAGGTCTTTTTTCTGTCGTAGGAATAATTGCAAGTGCTTTTTTTTATTTGTCTCATATTGGCCTTTACGTTGGATTTACTCCTCCCGTAAATCAAGCTGAACCTTTAAGCCCTGAGTTAATTGCCAGATTTGAACAAGTACAATCTAAAATCAATGATGCAATTTCTCAATTTAAAGATCTTTCCGTTCTTCAGCATAAACTCGAATTACAAACACAACCGAAAATCAAACCGAGTTCTAAAGATCCCGGCAAAGGTGGTTATTTTCCCACCTTAGAACCTATTGACTTTAAAGAGAAGGATTATGAAATTAATTCATCATTTGAATCTATCGATTTGATTTTGGATATTTTTGAAAATAGGATTCCATCTATTAAAAGTGCAATGACCCTGGCAATTTATAAAAACACTAATTTGCCCAGCGGCGTACCCTTGTTGGGCGACTATATTTTTTCTAGTGGTTTTGGAGTAAGACCAGATCCTTTTACTCTTAAGGATGAGTTTCATGCTGGACTCGATTTTGCTGCTTTAAGAGGAACTTATGTAGTTGCTTCAGAAGCCGGCGTAGTTATTAACGTGGTTAATAATACCGATAAATCAGGTCTTGGAAATTATGTTGAAGTTAGCCATCCTAATGGTGTATCTTCTAAATATGGTCATTTAGATCGAATTCTGGTTAGTCTAAATCAAAAACTTCATCGTGGGGAAATTTTAGGAACTGTTGGTAGTACAGGAAGGTCCACAGGACCTCACCTACATTTTGAAGTCAATATCGGTGGTACAGCAGTTGATCCTTTAAGTGGTGTTTCGGCCTTTAAAGTAAAACCAAGTCCAATTGCAATGGCATCCGTCAATGCTGAAGCGAAATCTAGGTGTGCGGAATTATTATTGATTGTTGTTGATGAAAATGCTGCTTTGATGAAAGAGTGTCTTGTGTCTGGTGGAAAAAAAGCAAAAGACTTGTTAATTTCACGTTTTCAAGAGGGTAGAAGCCAAGCGATTAAAGATAAAAATGCTCTTCTCGATGACTGTACCTATGTGGATCAGGATCGAAAACTACAAAGCAGCACTCGTGAAGAGTGCCGCTCTTTAAGCAATAATTAAAATTAGTTTAAAGAATTTTCTAATTTTGCTTTAGTTGTTCTCAATATTTCAGGTAAGTTATAAGAGAGTTGATCGAACAACTCTTCGTGTAACTTGAGTTCCTCTTGCCAAGACTGCTTATCAACTGAAATAACTTGATTAAACTGCTCTTCAGTAAAGTCAACACCATTCCAATTAAGATCTGTAAAGCTAGGAGAGTAGCCAAAAATGTTTTCGTTAGCTTTTGCGCTCCCTTCAATGCGGCCAATAATCCAAGCCAACACACGCATATTTTCTCCATAACCAGGCCAAACAAACTTTCCATCGTCACCTTTTCTGAACCAATTTACGCAGTAGAATTTTGGTAATGTTGCATTTGTTGCTGTTAAATTATCGCCAATGTTTAACCAATGTTGGAAATATTCACTCATGTTGTATCCAGCAAAAGGTAACATCGCAAACGGATCTCTTCTTACTACACCCGTTTTACCTGTTGCAGCAGCAGTAGTTTCAGAACCCATGGTTGCTGCCATATAAACACCCTCGACCCAATTTCTTGCTTCCGTTATCAATGGGACAGTTGTTGATCTTCTTCCACCAAAAATAAATGCATCAATTGGAACGCCCTCTGGATTATTCCATTCTTCATCACATGCTGGATTATTAATGGCAGCTACGGTAAATCGTGCATTGGGATGTGCAGCTTTTTTGCCTGCAGCTCCATCAGCCGGAGTCCAATCATTACCTTGCCAGTCAATCAAGTGCGCTGGAGCCTCCTTTGTCATTCCTTCCCACCAAACATCACCATCATCTGTTAGACCTACGTTTGTAAAGATTACGTCTTTATCAAGGGAGGACATGCAGTTTGGATTTGTAACAGAATTTGTACCTGGTGCAACACCAAATAAACCAGCTTCTGGGTTAATTGCATAAAGTTTAGTTTTGCCTGTTACAGGATCAATTCTAGGTTTAATCCATGCAATATCATCACCAATTGTTGTTACTTTCCAACCATTAAAACCAGTTGGCGGAATCAACATGGCAAAATTAGTTTTTCCACACGCAGAAGGGAATGCAGCGGCTACGTGATGCTTCTTTCCTTCTGGATTTGTTACACCAAGAATTAACATATGTTCAGCCTGCCAACCTTCATCACGACCCATAATGGATGCAATTCGTAGAGCAAAACATTTTTTACCTAATAAGGCATTACCACCATAGCCTGAACCAAAGGACCAAATTTCTCTAGTTTCTGGATAGTGCACAATATATTTTGTTGGATTGCATGGCCATTTAACATCTTCTTCACCTGCAGCTAAAGGCTTACCTACTGAGTGGACACAAGGTACAAACTCACCTTCATTACCCAACACATCAAAAACTGCTTTACCCATTCTTGTCATGATTCTCATGTTTACCACAACAAATGGACTATCCGTTAACTCTACGCCGATATGTGCAATTGGCGATCCGAGAGGACCCATAGAAAATGGTACAACATACATTGTTCTACCTTTCATGGCTCCCGTCATCAAACCGTTCATGGTTGAACGCATTTCTTTAGGATCTATCCAATTATTTGTAGGCCCTGCTTGTTCTTTCTTTTCCCAACAAATAAATGTTCTATCTTCAACTCGAGCCACATCTGTTGGATCTGAACAAGCCCAATATGAGTTTTTTCTTTTTTCTGGGTTTAGTTTTTTCATTGTTCCCGCATCTACCATTTGTTGGCAAAGGCGATCATATTCTGCTTCAGTTCCATCACACCAATAAATTTGATCTGGTAGTGTTATTTTTGCAATTTCATTTACCCAATTAATGAGTTTTTGATGCTGAATATAGTCAGGTACATTCAGTTGATTTTTTTCCTGCTGATTGTTAATAGTCATAGATAGTTTCTTTGAAGTTAATTAATTTTTTAGTATTTTCTCATTATTTCTGAATTACTGATGTTGCAGTGCAACGGACGCTTTAATTACTTTCCGATGCAAAAAGACCCAAATATTTTTCCTAGCAAATCATCTGCCAATAATTTTCCCGTTATTTCACCTAAATTTTCTTGCGTTAGTCGGAGTTCTTCAGCAAATAACTCCAATGCACTATTGCCTCTAGATAGGTATTTACCTGATTCTTCTAGGTGAAATTGTGCTTTTTTAATTGCCTCAATATGTCTAGTTCTAGCAATGAAAGTATTTTCAACTTGGTCAGACCAGCCAAGTTGATTCAATATGGCTTCTTTGAGTTCTTCAATTCCAGTGCCTAACTTTGCGCTTATTTTTATACCACTTAAGTTTTCACTCTGGTTGTAGAGATCAATTTTGTTCCATACTTCAATAATCGGAATCGAATTATCGAAGTTATTGATTTGTTCTTGTATCTCGCGCTCTAGTTTGTCACTGGTGTCATTATTTTGTTGTGTAGCATCTTTTACAAGAATGATGAGGTCTGACTCTTTAATTGCTTCCCAAGATCGTTCAACCCCAATTTTTTCGACAGTATCCAAGGTATCCCGTAGCCCTGCGGTGTCAATAATTTGTATAGGTACTCCTTGGATTTGAATCGTTTCTTTGATTCTGTCTCGAGTTGTTCCTGCTATTGGTGTAACAATAGCAATTTCGTTTCCTGCTAGTCGATTAATGAGAGAACTTTTACCAACATTGGGCTCTCCTGCCAAAACAACAAATGCACCATTTTTCAGAATAGAACCTTGTTTCGACTTTTGGAGTAATGTATTAATCGCTATTTTGATGTCTAGCCACTGTTCTTTGGCTTTTGCATTTTCTAAGAAATCAATTTCTTCCTCAGGAAAGTCTAAAGTGGCTTCAACTAGGATTCTCAATTGAGTTACTTTTTGAACAACTTCATTGATAGCATTTGAAAATTCACCAGATAGTGTCCGATTTGCACTTTTAACCGCCACTTCAGTAGAGGCTTCAATGAGATCAGCAATTGCTTCTGCTTGGGCCAAATCAATTTTATTATTTAAAAAGGCTCTTTCGCTAAACTCTCCGGGTCTTGCAACTCGCATATGAAGTTCTTGACCAACAATCAAGATTCTCTGCAACACTAAATTCAAAACAACGGTTCCGCCGTGGCCTTGAAATTCGAGTACATCCTCACCGGTAAATGAATGTGGGTTTGGAAAAAATAGAGCTATACCTCTATCAATTATTTGATTTTGCTCGTCAAGTACTTTGACGAGCTCCGCTTTTCTTGGTTCAAGCGTTTTTCCAAACAAGTCTCGTGAAAGTTGTGAGAGGTCTTTTCCAGATACTCTCACAATCCCTATGCCACCTAGACCTGTTGCCGTTGCAATAGCAACAATCGGATCAGAACTAAAGCCCATCGAATTGATTTGCGTTAATTTTTTACACTATAAAGCCGATTAATCTGCCATTGCTGTGCAATGGATAATAAATTATTCACAATGTAATACAGAACTAGGCCCGATGGGAAAAAGAAGAACATCAGAGAAAATGCTAATGGCATAAATAGCATGACTTTTGCCTGAACAGGGTCTGGTGGTGCAGGGTTTAATTTGGTTTGAACGAACATTGAAATTGCCATTAAAATTGGCAAAATTCCAATAGGTATACTCAAACCGACTAAGTCACTTAAAGAAGTGTCTGGTGCTGACAAATCATGAATCCATAATGTCCAAGGAGCACCCCTCATTTCGACACTTAACAATAACACCCAATATAAAGAAATAAATACTGGAATCTGTATTACTACCGGTAAACAACCACCCAAAGGATTGATTTTTTCCTTTTTATACATTTCCATCATTTCTTTTTGAAGTCGTTGTGGATCGCTTTTGTATTGCTCTTTCATTTGAACAAGTCGAGGTTGAACTTCTTTCATACGAGCCATCGATTTGTAACTTGCTGCGGATAGAGGAAAGAACGCTAATTTAATCAACACTGTTAGAATAATAATTGCCCAACCCCAATTTCCGACAACACTATGAATCTGGGTCAAAAACCAAAATATAGGTTTTGCGATGATTGTCAGTCGACCGTAGTCTTTAATTAACTCAAAGCCTGGTGAAATGGGTCGCAGGATGGTTTCATCGTCTGGCCCAATAAATAATTTTGCTGTCTGAGTTTGAGAGCCGCCTGACGGAATCATTTCTAAGGTGGAAGTCATTCCTACACGATATAAATTTTTATCTAATTTATCAAAGTAGAACTCACGCTTCGTGTTTAACTGTGGAATCCAGGCGCTAGCAAAATAGTGTTGAACCATTGCTACCCATCCAGGCTCGTCGCTTCCTAATGCTGCTGGTGGTGTTATCTTTTTATTTTCGATATCCGTAAAAGCAACTTCTTTGAATTTATCTTTTTCTGTAAAGATGGCTGGTCCCGTAAAAGTACTATAAAACTGGCTTTCATCAATACTTGTTCCATCTCTAACTAACTCAGAATAAATCGTTGAAGATATGGGATTAGGGTTTTTATTGGTTACAGTATGTTTAACCTCTAAAACGTAGCTATTTGGATTGAGTGTGTAAGTTTTTTCATATAAGACTCCATTTTTTTCAGCGACTTGAAGGAGTGATTTACCATCCGTACTTAGTTTTTGGGTAAAAAGATCATTATGGTTCGGTACATCTAAACCTTGCGTAATTAAGCCATTTCTTGCGATATAAATATGGCCGTTCTTATTTTCCATCAAAACGACGGGCTCACCCTTATCACCCTTATCGAGGTGTTTTTTAAGGGTTGATTTAACAATCGTTCCACCCTTTGCACTAATTTCTAAGTCTAATACCTCGTTTTGTAATCGGGTAGTAGTTACTATTCCTTGATCTGGTGAAAACTTTATGGATTCACTCGGTACGATCTCTTGCTTTGGGTTTAAGCCAGCTGTGCTTGGCAACTGTGCAACGCCTGATCCTTCTTTTGCTGAACTTTGATTCGAATTTTCATTAATTGGTGGCGGTGGCGCGAGAAAAGGTAAGGGTTTATTACCGTTAGCAATTTGCCAATTATTAAATAGCATAATCCCTGATACAGAGAACACTACCCAAAGTAAGGTTTTTTTAATTTCCATTTTGATGACTTTACAAAATTAATGTGATGATAGATTGTATTACTTGAATATAAATTTATAACTTATTCTTTTTTTGTGGTACCGGATCATAACCACCAAGACTCCAGGGTGCACATCGACAAATTCGTTTAATGCCTAAATAGCTTCCATGTGAAGATCCATGCATTGTTACTGCTTCTTTAAAATAATCTGAACAACTTGGATGAAAACGACAACGATTTCCTAATAAAGGTCTTACAGTATATTGATACAACTTGATTAGGAAATATATAAAATTACTCAAGGTTATTCGTAAGGTGCAGTTGAATTTGTTTCCTGATAAAAATTCTCTCTTTTTCTCTTAAACGGCCCCTTGTTTGCATACCAACCGATTTGTTCAATTTTACGACTACATCAGACAAAGGTGTTATTGCTGCTTTTCGAAAGTTTTCTCGAATTAATCTTTTAATTCTATTTCTGTCAATTGCTCGTCTTGCCTTTTTTTTAGGTATAGCCAAGCCAAGTCTAGAATTTATCTGATTAGTAGACTCTTTTATATGAAATGATAGATGCGAGGTTTTCGGACCAGGCATCTTAAGAGTTTCGGCTATTTCTTTAGGTAGTAATAGCTTGTGAGGTTTTGAGTGTTTATGCATACGCGGTGAAGAGTTTTACACCTTCCCGCAACAACTTAACTGTAATATTTAAACAGCTAAACGTTTACGGCCTTTTGCACGTCGATTGTTCAACACCTTACGTCCGCCTTTAGTTTTCATGCGAACAAGAAAGCCATGGGTACGTTTACGGCGTGTTACGGAAGGTTGATATGTACGTTTCATTTGATTTCACCACAGTTAAAATACTAGATAACCGACTATTTTCCATTACTTTATGCGTTCTGTCAATTTAGAATTTATTTAATTCCGCTATTAAATTATTTTAATTTTCATAATTGTGATTAAATTGTTGATTATTATGCACTTAAAAAAGTTGTTAACAAGTTATCCACAAGTTTTACACAGGCTTTTAGGTTGTTGATAAGTAGTAAAATTCGCTACAATCTAAAACTCTTAAAGCTCTATTTATTACATCTATGATTAATCACTCAGGCAACAATCTTAATACTGATGCTTCATTAAATGTTGCATCAGTATCTGAAAGATTTTGGAATACCTTTGTCCTGAGTATGGAGAAGGAAATGCCTAGTTCGCAATTTAGGACATGGATTAAACCTTTGGCTCCCATTGGCCTTGATGAGGCTGGAAACATGTTTATTATTGCGGTTCCAAATCAATTTAAGCTAGATTGGATAAAGAATCAGTTCACTAATAAGATCAACGATTTATCGAAAAATTTCTTTCCGTCTGGTACTCAAATTAAATTTATCGTCGACTCTCAAGCCTGTTCAATTAAAGAAGCTGACGATTCTCAAGCTAGTAATTTTATTAACAAAAACCCAGAACCTGAAATTTTAATTAGTGATTCTGATGATGATATTGATAGTATTGAGAGTATTAACTTTAAAATTAACGTCGAGGATTTTTCTAAACTTAATCCTATTTTAACTTTTGATACATTTGTCAATGGAAAGGCAAATCAGTTAGCTAGGGCTGCTGCTATTCAAGTTGCCAATAACCCCGGAACATCTTATAACCCTATGTTTTTATATGGTGGAGTGGGTTTGGGTAAAACACATTTAATTCAGGCTGTTGGGAATTATCTTTTGAAACAAAAGCCTCATGCCAAAATCAGATACATACACGCTGAACAATATGTTTCTGATGTTGTTAGGGCTTATCAACAAAAGGCTTTTGAAAAATTTAAATCTTATTACCATTCTCTAGATTTGTTACTCATTGATGATATCCAATTTTTTAGCGGAAAAAACCGTACGCAGGAAGAGTTTTTTTATGCCTTCGAGGCTTTAACCTCTAATAAATCTCAGGTTATTATTACATCTGATACTTATCCAAAGGAAATTGATGGTATTGATGATCGTCTGATATCAAGGTTTGATTCTGGACTTACTGTTGCAATTGAACCTCCAGAGCTTGAGATGAGGGTTGCTATATTAATGAAAAAAGCTCAGGCTGAATTTGTTCCTATGTCTGAAGATGTTGCCTTTTTCATTGCAAAACACTTGCGTTCCAATATTCGTGAGTTAGAGGGTGCTTTACGTAAAATTCTTGCTTATGTCAGATTTCATGGTAAGGAAGTAACTATTGACGTAGCCAAAGAAGCTCTAAAAGACTTATTATCCATTCAAAATAGACAAATTTCGGTAGAAAATATACAAAAAGCTGTTGCTGATTTTTACGGTATTAAAGTTGCAGATATGTATTCTAAAAAAAGACCCGCCAATATTGCAAAACCTCGTCAAATAGCAATGTTTATTGCTAAGGAGTTGACTCAAAAAAGTCTACCAGAAATTGGAGAGCTTTTTGGTGGTCGTGATCATACTACTGTTTTACATGCTGTTCGACGTATAAATGAGTTACGATCATTGGATAGTCAACTTAACCATGAGATACATGTTTTGGAGCAAACATTAAAAGCTTAAATTTTCCGTGGATAACTTTGTTAATAAGTTGTGAAAAAGTATGTTAACAACTAATGTATAAGTTGTTCAAAAATTGTGGATAATTTGTAATCTTAATGCAAAATAGAGTTGTTACCGTAGTTATTCATTATTTGTTCATTGATTATACCGATGTTATTAACAACCTTTAATTTTACTAAGTTATTGTTTTTAAGAGATTTATTGATTTATCCACAGAAATTTTATTCCCTATTATTACTACTAAACAAAAAAATTATCATTCAGGAAAATGAATATGCAACTGGTCAGTACAACAAGAGATAGTCTTCTAAAACCCTTACAATTTGTAAGTGGTATTGTTGAAAGGCGACACACATTACCAATTCTAGCTAATTTACTTATTCGTAAGAACAAAGACTCAATTTCTTTTATTTCTACCGATATTGATATCCAAATAACTACTATTGCTGATTTTGGTGTTGGTGATGATGAATTTAGTACTACTGTAGGTGCAAGAAAACTTCTAGATATTTTACGTGCAATGCCAGAAGGACCAATTAGTTTAACCATGAAAGACAATCGTATGGTTGTTCAAAGTGGTAAAAGTAGATTTTCCCTTCAAACTTTGTCTTCTGGTGAATTTCCAATTATGTTGGAGAATAATCAAAACGTACATAGCTTTGAAATTTCTCAAAAAGAATTCAAACAGTTAATTAGCCAAGTTCATTTTGCAATGGCTCAACAAGATATTCGTTATTACTTAAACGGTATGTTAATTGTTTTAGAAGGTGATAAATTAATTGCAGTTGCAACTGATGGTCACCGTTTAGCCTATGGACAAATTATTCTTAACAACCCGCCAGTTGGTGAATCCAATAAAATAGAAGTGATTGTTCCTAGAAAAACGATTCTAGAATGCCAACATCTCTTAGAGGATATTGATGCCCCTTTAAACATTTCTATTAGTCCAACTCAAATTAAATTTGAATTTAGTACGATAGAACTTTTATCTAAACTCGTTGAAGGAAAATTTCCTGATTATCAAAGGGTCATTCCAAAGGGTCATAAAAATTCTTTTGTTGTTCCCCGAGAGATTTTCCAATCCGCCTTGCAAAGAGCAGCAATCTTAACAACGGATAAATTTAAAGGTATTCGTTGTTCACTTAAAGAGAACTTACTTACCATTCAATCAACGAATGCTGAACAAGAAGAAGCTCAAGAAGAAATTGAAATCTCTTATGATGGTGATCATTTAGACATTGGATTTAACGTAACTTATTTACTAGATGTTTTATCAAATGTTAAGAATGAAAGTGTCCAAATTAATTTAGGAGATTCAAATTCTAGTGCCCTCATTACCATACCTGATAATGAAAATTTCAAGTATGTAGTAATGCCAATGCGTATTTAATCTATTAAG
>Ga0136644_10004607_pt1 | contig 10167 bp, 8 predicted proteins | sample C_130820_EF_Meta_FD_94780 | JGI IMG/M metagenome (GOLD analysis project Ga0136644, IMG submission 94780) | Freshwater microbial communities from Lake Croche, Canada to study carbon cycling - C_130820_EF_MetaG (v2) (version 2) | ecosystem: Environmental > Aquatic > Freshwater > Lake | place: Lake...
GTCGGCGTTTTGTAAAGTAATTAAGTTTGCATTGCCATTTTCACCAGTAGGTTTTTTTATCGATATATTTAAGCTATGATCACCCGTCTTATTTCCATATTGTATTCTTATTGGATAATGAATACCTTTTTTGCATTGATACTGTTTATCCATAGAACCTAAGCTTTTTATAAATACATTTGAGTTATTAGTATCATTTTTATAATCATAAATCGCATAATCACCAATCCATATTAAACAAGTTTCGCTATTACTCAACTTAAATTTCCATATTCCAGTTACGTCTGGTATAAAATAACCAAACCATTCAAATGACTGCTGGGTTCCTCTTATTGCCATATTATTTGTAGCTGCATCTATATTTGTAAAATCGGTTGCTTGTGAACCGGTAGATGTTTTAATTGTATTTGGATTTAAAAAAAACACGGGATTACTATTAAAATATCCATTTGCAACTGTTAAAGATAGTCCGGGTTTATTTATCAAATCGTTTCTTACTTTTTTTTCTTCTGTTGATCTATTTTTAGACTGTATTAATCCTGCATTAAATTTACAAGTGTCTCTTGTGTGCAAAACATCAGACACGTTAGGAATATTATTTTTTCTATAATAGTCACCAATTGACATCATTGCATTGTTATTGCCTGGTGCGTAACAAGTGTTTAAATCAACATTTTTCATAAAACTTGGTGTCGGTGGAAAATAAACATATTGATACTGTTTTTCAAAAGCATACTTGAGATCTTTTGACAAATTCTCTGCATTTTTTTGTGGGGAAACTTCTGACATATATTTTATTAATTTTATATATATATAATATTATAAAATTAGTTCATTTTTTTAATAAAGAATAAATTGAAATACCTACTGCTAAACACAATAGAGAGGCGCCTAGATAAAAATCCACATAGTTAACCCTGTTTATGCTTACATCTTGTTTTATTTTATATTGAACCGGTTCAATTTGTAACAACGGACTATATAATTTAAAAGAAGAATATTCATTTCCTTTGTTAAACTCATAATAAGACAATTTATTCATGTTTGTAAAACCATCTTTATTAATAACTGGCTCCGGTGTACCATAAATGGCCCATTGTTTTATCGCTAGCACGCCTATATGATTTTGAAATAATTGTGATACAATTAACCTAAAATAAATATATCTTGATGATGTGTTTAAATTAAAATCTTTTGATCCTATTGGTTCTACTGATATATTTTGATTATCTAGCAAATCCCAGTTTTTTCCGTCGTTTGATCCCACTATTGTAAATGTTTTTGGGAAAGAAACGGTCTCTGTTCCCGGGCCTAAAACGTTGTTAATATCTTTAATAACAATAGGTGTGGATATTGTATATTTGTATAAATATATAGCCGCCTTTTCTGGTAATTTTATTTGTATCCATTCACCAAAAATTTTATTCCCATTAACTAGTGTCGAGAATGTATTTCTTTGTGTCCCACCGCCCTGGTAAGTTGCTGGACCAATTGTTGCATAAGCATATGGATTTTGCATATAAACCGGGTAAGAAGATGACGCAGTTTTATTAGACAAACTTCCACTCATGTCGCATACAAAAAAGTCCTTTTTATTTTTTGCATTATCGCCATAATTGTTAAACGCAGTAAATGGACCATTAGTTTTATATTTATTATCATTTTTGTTATACAAACAAGACGATGATGACACGTCATATTTGCCTGTGTGATGAAAGACATATTCTAAATCAGATATTTCATTTGTTAATACGTAACTATTTGATGTAAAATTATAGGTTATATTATAAGATAAATCATAAATTGGTATAACTTGTACAGGTGTTATATTATCTGACGACATATATGATTATATATTAAGTAATCATATATTTCTTAATTGACTTTAACAAAAATGTAATATAAAATGGATGTTGCTAAAGCGGACAACAAAATACCAGAATACATTGTTGAATCATAATGCTTTTTGTACTCATTTGTTATAGAATCGTTTGTTCTGTATAACTCTTTTAATTTTATATCTAACTCTGTTCTAGTTGCTATGTTGTTTTGATATGCTGTTTGTAATTCAGCGTACGTAAGAATCTCTTTTTTTGTACCGGATGTTATTTGTCCGCTTAATGCGCTTATTTCACTATCTAATGTTGTTTTTAGAGCACTCAATTTGTTTGCTTGGTCGGAACAGTTTGACATATTATTTAAATTATTCGCTTTACATGTTAAATACTCAGTGTACAATTGATTGAACTTAATAATGTCACTTAGTACTTGATTTTCGCTAGTCATTAATGTTTTTGAAGTGGCTTCGTCGTAAACATTTTCAAGCCCTTCCGCAACTGCTATTGCACCGGTTATTCCTGTTGTATTTAAATCTTTAAATTGACTTTTTTCAACTTTTGGTGGTGGCGGCGGTGGTGGCGGTGGTGGCACTGCTTTTACTACAGGTTTTGGTGCTGGTGCTCGTTTTTTAACAGCTTTTGTTTTTTTCACAGGTGCCGGTTTTGCCACAGGTGCTGGTGCAGGTTTTTTAACAGGTGCGGGCGCTGGTTTTGAACTCCAATTTCCCATATTTTTACTATTATACTATTTCCTGATATTTCTATATATTAAAAATGCAACAAATAAAATTCCTATTCCTAAATTTACACTATTCATAACATTTCTATCATATACGATTTTCATATCACTACTTCTTTTTTGCGCATCTGTATGTGAATTTTCATTCTCTATTAAAAATTCAGCCTTGTCCTTATTCCTACATAATTGCATATTAATACAATTTGCACTATTGTCAAAAAAATTAGCGGTGTTACATGTTAAATCCCATGATGCTTTATAAATATCTAAATCGGAACATGATGCATCATTTGGCATTGCACTTCCAGCTTGTGTATAAAAAAAATCATTTGGACTATACCCCATTAATATATTATTTGACATTTTGTTATATAATATAGTAAATATTTTTTTAGATACATACACGATAATATGAATAAAACATAGCCGTTGCACTTTCTCTTTTGAATTCACACACGTCACCTGGACGCAAACACAGTGCTAGTGCCTGTGGATCAAACCTAGATATCTCTGGCAATTGCATCAAATTCGTAATATTATATTTCTTTTTTAAATCATCAATTTGACCCGGTTCCAGTATGTTGCATTGAGGAACCAATTTATGATTCGTAATATTGTATTGCAAACGATTCATGTTATGAATGACTACAAATATTCCATCATGGTCATACAAATACTTAATTCTAGTAACAATGGTATCGTTTGGCTCATCTTCGACAATAATAATGAGCGTATCATTTTTAGTCAATACATTATCAATAACAAAAAGATCTTCAATAACGTCATCCAAATTTTGTGGTCTAATTTGTTTTGCATTCAGATAATATTTAATATATGCTTTCTTTCCTGTTCTGGGATTGGCAATCAGCATGTCCAATTGAGAATTTGTATACATGGCATCAATCTCATTAATGCTAAAATCCTGATAATCAGAGACGTCGAAATCCAATTTGCCCATTAAATCTATGATGGTTGATCTAGATTTATAAACACTTAATATACGATTGTTCGCGTTTGCCATAACTATATATTTACCAACTATACTTTTATATTATTTATATTCAATTTTTCGTTTCTCTAAGATGATTTTTTAATAATCAACTTACTAAAATCCATTTTTGCAGGAAGCTCTTCAAAATTAGTGGCGGGTTCAGAAGAATCTTTTATTTTAATATCGGGAAGACCTAATGTGGTATTAATAATACTTGGTCCATCTTCCATTGGATTGCCAGTTAATTGTGGCTCAGATGAAAAATCATTACCACCGTTCATTATTTTAAAAACGGGCGCGAAGTGTATTGCCGGATTTGCTAAAGAATTCGGAACTTCTTGTTGATTATGATTTCCGCCGAATTGTTTTGCCATGGGCGAAGCATTCACAAAATCACCTGGCTTATAAATATCCATTGCCGTAACCATCAAGACGTTTAGATCAGCGGTTTGATCAGGTTCATGTTCTATTTTTAAGAATCTATCGCCAATGTAGGTGACTTTCCATAAACGACCTGGTACAGAATCGCCTCTATAGTATACATTTTCGCCGATTGAATATGCACGAGCTTGACTTGATAAAAAATTATCATAGCCTTCTTCGCCTTCTCTAGGTGGCGGCTCGTCAGGACTATGCGGGCTAAATCCTGGCCCATCAAAATTTGGTGGTGGCTCGTCAGGACTATGCGGGCTAAATCCTGGCCCATCGAAATTTGGTGGCGGTTCTTCAGGACTATGCGGACTAAATCTTGGGCCATCGAAATTTGGCAGTGGCTCTTCCGGACTATGCAAAATAAACTGCGGGGAATAGCTATCTGACACTGGTTGATACGCTGGCGAACTACTATAGTTAGGCATTTGCGCCAATTCCTCAGCTGTTGGTTGATATGCCGGCGAAACATCTGGATAAGTTGGCGATGGTGTTTTTTCTGGAAAAGGCGTTCTATAAACATCATTCTTTAATCTACTGGTTTTTAACACATCCTGTATCTGTTTTATAATATTTTTTGGGTTAACTTCTTTCTCAAATAACAATTTATTTATATTTTTCGAGAACATCAGGTTTTCCATTTGTTTAATATTTTCTTCAGTAATAATGCGCATTTGGATATTCATGGTTTGCAATTCTTGTAACAACAATTTCAAAGAATAAGGTACAGCTACTATACTAAACTCTCTTCCGTATTTTGTAATGTTCTCAATATTCATGTTTTTACCTTCTATAGATCCTACGTATTTTATAGGTCCATCTGCCATAGGACTCATAAATAAATTTTTAGAAGGATTACATATCGCTAACATTCCAGTTTTATTGCATATTGCTATGAAACAATTATCACTGCGATCCATCATAGATTCTCTCAAAAACTCGGCCGCGCCATGCGAAATTACGGAATCACGTTCCATCTCACCGATTCTCAAACCACCATCGTTGGCGCGTCCTGCTACAGGTTGTCTAGTTAATGCAGTTCTAGGACCAAGTGCTCTATAATTTATTTTATCTTTCACCATATGTTTTAATCTCATGTAATAATTTGGCCCCATAAATATCTCAGCGCCTATTTGTTCACCTGTCATACCATTGTATAAAACTTCATTTCCACTAGAATGATATCCAACATGCGTCAACATTTCACCAAACTCTCTAATTTTTGATCCTTTATTATTAAAAGCAGTGCAATCTGCATATCCGCCATATAAAACAGAAGCTTTACCTACTATTGTTTCTACTAATTGACCAATGGTCATGCGTGTGGGTAATGCATGAGGATTCACTATAATATCTGGACGAATTCCATCTTTATTAAAAGGCATATCACATTCAGGAATAACAAGGCCAATGGTTCCTTTTTGTCCTGCGCGAGATGCCATTTTGTCACCAATATTTGGGATGCGTATTTCTCTAATACGCACTTTGGCGATTCTATGCCCTTCTTCACCTTCAGTAATAAATGTCTTGTCTATAACGCCCAATTGGCCTTTTTTTGGCGTTTTTGACATATCCATTTTCACGTCTTTTTTCACAGAATCATTTATGGTTAGGCCAATCAACACTGTTTTATCATTCACAACCGTATTTTCACGAATTAACCCGTATTTATCTAATTTACTATAATCATAACCAGGTTTTGTTCCCACCACCATTGCGTCACTTTCAATATTTGTAAAAGCCTTTACTGTAGTTGAATCGCCAGATTTGCTTTTTTCTTCATGTGTTTCGTATGTGCTGTAATATGTTGTTTGAAATAAACCGCGTTTTAGAGAACCTTCGTTAATTAAAATTGCATCTTCTACATTATAACCAGTATAACACATAATAGCCACTATAGTATTTTCACCATAAGGATTGCCTTCGTGATTTATGTGTTCCAAATAACGGGATTTTACCAAAGGAACTTGCCCATTAGATAAAACTACTGCGGTTTTATCCATTCGTACTTGGTAATTTGTATGATAAACCGAACATGCCTGTTTGCTTTGGCCGCAAGAAAATGAATTACGAGTGGCTGGATTATTTTCGGGAAAAATAATCATATTACACATCATACCAAATATGAGCGATTCGTGTATTTCTATATGTGTATGGATTCGACTTTTATCTTTTTCCATGTCTTCCAAATTCATAGCTATAAGCGCATTTTCACTTTCATTCGTGTCTATATAATCAATAATAGCTTTCTCTTCTAAAAATCGTTTTAATCTTGCTGGATTTGATTCGGAATCAATGCCTTCATACAACTCATTAAGTTCATAAATCTTGTTGTTATTTACGTTGAACCCCTTGTCCTTTTTCTTATTAAAACCACTAATTAATTCATTCCATGTAAAATCATCTTCGAGGTGCTTTTGAATATTCTTTGAATCGTAGGACATTTTGCCGGTTTCCGTGTCGCGATAAAAAATGGGTCTACAAATTCTACCAGCATCTGTATAAATAAATAAAGTATTCAATCTTACATCAAACGTTACACTCGTATAAATGGGAATCAATCCGTTTCTACGAAATAACCGAATCTTTTCACTGGATTCCATTGGATCTGTAATAACACCCGCCCAATAACCATTTACAAAAACGCTTGTTAATGTTGCCAATAACGCCGGGCTGCATTCTTCCACCAATCTCATCTTTATTTTTTCACGTAGCCATGTTATCATATGTTCTCTTGAATATCCTTGCGTTACATATGCAGCAATAGCTAAATGCTTGTGTATTCCAATATTCGCACCATCTGGTGTATCTATAGGATCAAAAATACCCCATTGAGTGCTATGTAATACACGAGGCCCTATTAATTTAACACTCGCATCTAAAGGCAAATTCGTTTTTCTTAAATGGCTCAACATAGAATTGTGCGACAAACGGTTCAAGTCTTGCACAATACCGATGCGTTTTGTATGAGTTTGTGCGCCCCAGTTTCCTTTGAAAGCCTTTTTAAATCCTTGTTCCACAGTTCTCTCTCTAAATATTTCTTTGAAATTATGCTTTATTAACATGGGCAAATTGTTTTCATAAATGCTTCGGTTGTATGTAATCTTTTGCTCAAACGCCAAATGTATTTGTCTCATTTGCATAGTATAATATTCACGAAATAAATCATGCATCAATGTGCCAACCAACTCAAGACGTTTATATTTAAAATTGTCTCTATCAGTGGGTTGTTCTATTCCCATGTACACCGACAAAAGTCGTTTAACAACATACCCCAAATAATAGGCCTTTTGAATAAAATTAATTTCACCTATGTGTGGTAAAAAATAATCCGCCAATATTTCCAATGCGTGCGACACAGTTTTTCCTTTTGTAAATGTTGCGATGTATGTTAATGCCATTGTTTGTGTCATTATTCCACCAGCATCGTGCACAGATGGCGCAAATAAATCTAACATATTATCATTTTTTTCCAAGTCCAATAAACACATTGTAATTATAGCTTTGTCGCTAATTATACCCAACGCACGGAATACTATAAACAAAGGAACTGGTTTGCGAACATTGGGAATATTAACTACAATGTTTTTATAAGTATATGATGGTGTGGGCGCCATAATTTTAACTGAAAGTGTTCGAATAGGTTTCGACACATTCTCAGAAACCGATCTTATTTCGGCTGAATATAAATAAGTTTCATCGCCCGACTCGCGTATATATAACATATTATCTGCGAATTTTTCTTGACTTACTACGGTTTTCTCTTTGCCATCAATTATAAAATAACCACCGACGTCGTTTAAACATTCACCCATCGTATGGCGGATTTCTCTGGGAAATCCTGTTAATATACAGTAGTCGGATTGAACCATAATGGGAAATTTACCCAGGAATATCTTTTCGAGAACAATTTCAGTTTTCTGTTTTGTTGCAGTAATCATTGATTTTTCAAGAGCTTCCCGAAAAATCGCCATCTCAGCTGGGGTCATTTCGATATCGCCCTTTCTTTTTTGTTTTCGGCGCTGAGTTGGTTTTGGGGCACCGCCACGTTGTTCATCGACAAAGCCTTTTCCGGCCGTTCTCTTAGATACTTCCTTTTCGCCTTCTAAATCAGCCATAGTTTTTTTTTTAAAATTGCCACCAATATGTTCATATTCAGCGTCGCCACCCAACATTTCCTCTTCCTCTAACCCGGTTCTAGGCAATTCGCCTTTTTCTAAAATATCAATGAATTCTATTTCTATATCATAATGCACTGTCATTCCGTATGTCATATTTCTTAAACGAGCCTCATTGGGATACATGTAATGTGTGTTATCTTTATCGTCATAAATAACGGGTTTTCCAAAATATATTTTAGATCCATCTTTTCCACCAAAATGCATAATACATTGCGACCGATATTCGTCCAAATCTTTATCATAACGAGTAGAAATAACTAAAGGGTTTTTCTCTCTGAAAATTTGAAAAATGCCGTTTTTAAAGAAATCATTGTACGATTCAATGTGATGTCTTACTAAAGCTTGTGGATTGTCCTCAAAATATTTGTTTATGATTTTCCACGTAGTTGAATCATCCATAATAATATATATAAATCAGAATATTTTATATATATGTTTTATTAAACTAATTTTTTGAATACAATTTATAATTATATTCAATGTATTAAAAACTCGAATATATTTAGAAAAAGTTTCTTTCAATATAATATAATGGGAAGCACCCTTGATAATTTATTTGGTCCTCTCAGCAAAGAATACTGCATCTGGTTTTACTTCTTAGAAATATGGGGGTTTATCATGTTTGCCTTGTTTTTAATCGTTTCCATTCTTAATGGACTTAAGAAGCGTAAAAGCATTGAATATTACTTTTACGTATTGGTCGCATCCTTAACTTATTTTGTATTCTATTTCCAAAATCGTTTACTTCACACAATGTGTGTAGGCAAATAAATCGTTCGAAATTGGAAAAACGAATTTTAATATATAATATACCTCATGGATATTTTATATTATAGCAATTACTGTAAACATTCGCAAAAAATATTACAAACTTTGACCAAGGGCAATTTAGCTGATAAAATAAGCTTTATTTGCATAGATAAACGAACAAAGGATCCAAAATCAAACCAAGTTTATTTACATTTAGAGAATGGTGGAAAAGTAATTATGCCACCCAATTTACACAGTGTTCCGGCATTATTATTGGTAAAGGACCGTTATCGCATTATCTTGGGCGATCAAATTATGCAACATTTCCATCCCCAATTAAAATCAGCAAACGAACGGGCGACGAATTTTAATGGCGAGCCCATGGGATTTCCTTTAGGAAGTTTATCATTAAACTCAAATATTATATCAGAAAAATATACTAGTTATGCATTAACCCCAGAAGAACTTAGCGCAAAAGGTCATAGCAAATCTCGGCCTTTATATAATTATGTATCTGCTAGTGACGATATTAAATTTATAAATACACCCGCTGATACATACAAACCAGATAAGATATCAAATAATATTACAGTTGATAATTTGCAACAGAAACGCCTTGACGAGATCGGGCAATTGTCTTCCGCTGTTCAAAATGTTTTATAAGAAACTAATATAAAAAATACAATGAAGATTATATATTCATGAGCAACAAAACTACCATATTGAGATCATTTAATACACATTTTTTTGATTTTTTAGACGATATCATTTCTATTTATCCAGACAATAGTGAAATTTCTTCAGCAAGAGTATCATTCGATACAATTAAACGTGCTAATCCTACAGCTATTGCTAAGGCATGGTATTTATACGTCTATTTACCATACAAAGATGTTATAGACACAGGAAACATTACTTTTTTCTTTGAAAAGGATTATAGCGCTGATCTAGGCACACTTGCAAATGCAAATGAAATTATGAAAATTATTGATAAAATAAGAGCGCCCATCAAAGCTATGGATGATACCAACAAAGCGCATTCGGCGAAATATATTCAGAATTTGAGTAAATTGTCAATTGTTTATAACGACCTTTCGGAATAAATATAAACCGCACCTTTCGTAGAAATTAAAAAGCCGCAAAGGACATAAAAATAAATTGTCAATAAAAAATATAATGAAACTTTTTACACCTTTTCTCATTTAAAACGCCCATTTTCAGAGCAAAAAAATAAAAAAA
>Ga0136644_10004611_pt1 | contig 10162 bp, 8 predicted proteins | sample C_130820_EF_Meta_FD_94780 | JGI IMG/M metagenome (GOLD analysis project Ga0136644, IMG submission 94780) | Freshwater microbial communities from Lake Croche, Canada to study carbon cycling - C_130820_EF_MetaG (v2) (version 2) | ecosystem: Environmental > Aquatic > Freshwater > Lake | place: Lake...
ATAACTACCACCCCCACCACCACCTACTGCATTAATATTATTAATTGTATTTGTTGTAAATGTAGCTATTGTATTTCCACCATTTTGACTTTTAGTTCCAGCGCCACCATTTGCAAGACCACCTGCACCAACAGTTATATTAATTGTATCTGATGTAGGAACAGTGATTGTTTGTTGTACGAAACCACCTGCACCTCCCCCACCACCAACATATCCTGCACCACCCCCCCCACCAGCTACTGCAAGAATATAAATTTGTTGATTTTTTGATAAAGTTACTGCATTATTAATAGTTGTTGGATTTAAATAACCAAATACTGTATAATTTCCAATAGTAGCAACTAAATCATAACTTGTAAATGTAGAAATTGGTGATAAAGTAATAATAATTTGATTATTATTTGATGCACTAAAGTAAGGATGATTCGCAGGAAGAATATTTTGTATACCTAATTTATATGCTAAATAACCCTCTATTACTTGTTGATTCGCAGTAGTAAAAGATGTATTGAAAACAAACATTTCACTTAAATATCCATTAAATTGCTGTCCTGAAGTAGTAAAAGATTGAGAAAAAAGGTTTATTCTATCTATTGTTTGATATGATGTTCCAAAAGTTACCGACATAATATTCCAAGTTGTAGGAAGTGCTGGAAGACCAGTAAGAACAGAATTATTAGCACCACTAGAAATACTGGTTCCATTCAAATACACATTTCCTTGGTAACCTAAATCACTTGTTCCTATTGCACCATATAAAGTATAAGGATTTCCTGCCAAATATCTTACAAATTCCCAAGAACCAGTGCCATTATTATTAAATACAGTAAATAATTGAGTAGCTGGAGTAAGTGGAATATTATAACCAAAAATAACACCGCCGTAATTATTACTTACATTAGGGCCTTGCATTTGTGCTTGTACGGATGTCGATGGTTGATATAAAACAGGATAACCATTATAAGATGATACAAGTACTGTTCCAGCAGCTGAAACAGTAGTCAAATTATTTTTATTTAAACTATCGGACAATGCAGTGACTTGATTGGTATTAGCAATAGTAGCATTACTAGGATTGAACCAAGATGTTATATTTAAAGAACTAGTAGAAAAAGTAAAAATTTTCGGACCATATACGTAACTTTGTTCTCCAACTTGTAGATTACCTAAATAATTGTTAAAAATAAAAGGCATTTTATAAGTTATAAAGATATGTTTTATAACTTATTTAATGAAAAAAGTAAGGTGTACCATTATATGTTATTGTACCACTTGGAGGTGTTATTCCAAAAGCTACAACTGCACCACCACCTCACCGTCCAAAATTGAATAATATTGGATAATAATTACCAGAAACTAATGATATACTATAAGTGCAACTAGCAAAAGCAGTATAATAAAAAACAGATACATCATCATTTGCTAAATTAGAAGTTCCAAAAGTAAAAGTCCAATTACCAGTTGTCGTTGCTAAAAAATATCCAGAAAAAGTAATAGCACAATTTTGATTACTACTTAATCCAAAATCAGTAACAGTATTATTAGTATTAATTATTGTTATTGTTCAAGTAGCAGCTGGTGTACCAGCATTTATAAAAAAATTTAAACAATTTGTAAAAAAACCAGTAATAAAATTATAAGTACCTGTATTATTTGAATAAGAACTATAATTTAATCCAGAAACTTTTACATTATCATTTGTATCCATAATAGTCTCCATCTTATTCCCCCATTTCTATTCGTAAAAACAAATAGCATATATATTATTTACAAAGGAAATTTACCAGTAATCTCCCGAATCTTCAAATATTGGATTGATTTTCTTTTCATTATTAATTCTTGATGTTCTCTAAATAATCGTTTCCATCTTCTTTGAAAAACTCGTAACCAAAATGTTTTTATAACAACACTATAAGAACCATCAGGTTGTATAATTAATTTTAAAATATCAATTGTTGGCTTATTAACACGAATAATACTATGAAACCATAAATATTGTAAAAGTGTATTATAAGGATATTTAAAGAAGGTTTTTATAGATATAGAATTTGCCATAATTAGTAAATCATAATTGTCTATTTTTGTTCCCATTCCAATGTAATAATTTTTATCTATTTTTTCTTCAAAAACAAAATGAGATTCTTCTTCAAAGATGATATCAATTAATAATTCTTCATTTGTATTGATAGAGTAATCATCCATTTCTTCATAAGAAAGAAAAGAATCTTCATCTAAATCTTCTTCTTGAGTTGTATAACCATTATCATTCTCATCATCATCATTCTCATCATCATATAATAATAAACTACTTTCATTAGTAGAATCTAGATCTGTATCATAAATAGGAAAATTCATATTCTATTATATTTTTGATAAATTACAATAATAAAAAATCAATTTTTCAGGGGAACCAAGGTTCCCCCTGAAACCCCTTCCTTATCAGAGGAAACCAAGGTTCCCCTGAGTTAACATCAAGTTGTTTTCTTTAAGGGAGGGGTTTCAGGGGAACCGTAGGTTCCCTGATAATATAATATAATATATTAAGATGTATGATATTATTATTATCGGTGGTGGAATTGCAGGTGTATATTCACTATATCAACTTCACAAAAGTTCCCCCCATTTAAAAATCCTACTCATCGAAAAAGAAAAGTATTTAGGTGGTAGAGTTCTCACATTTCAAGATAAAATAATGACTGTAGAAGAAGGAGCAGGAAGAATTAGTGGTTCTCAACCATTAATAATGTCATTAATAAAAGAATTAGGATTACATTCTAAACTTTCAAAGATTGAAAGCACAGCGGTTTTCTCACCAGCGGACGGAACATCATCTATAGAAAGTTCTATGTGGGATGCACCTTATCAAAAAAACAATATTACAAACCTATTAGAACCCATCTATGAAAATCTACTCGATATTGGATTTGGTCCAAAAACATTACCAAATGTAGGACTCATTTTGAAACTTGTAATAGCAAGTAAAACATATTCTAAAAAATCATTACAAAATCAAACACTAGAATCATTTGCAAAAAAAAATCTTACCAAAGAACAAGTAGAATATATAAAGCGTACATTTGGATATTACTCAGAATTAGTAATTATGAATGCATATGATGCTATAAAATTATTGAATGAATTAGGACCGAATAATACATTTTATTCTTTGAAAGGGGGTTTATCTCAAATCCTAGATAAAATGGAGGAAAAGGTATCTAAAAATCCAAATATAAAAATAATGAAAGGAAAAGAAGTAACAAATATTATCCATATTCAAAATCAAAATCAAAATCAAGAACATTTTGAAATTCATCTAGAAAACAAAACCATCCCTGCTAAAAAGTGCATTTGTGCTCTTCCTAAACAAGCACTTTTAAAATTCCGTATTTTCAATCCAATAAAACCAATGTTAAATAAAGTAGAATGTGGAACTCTATGTCGTATTTATTCAAAATTCGAACCAAATTCACAAGGAAAAGTATGGTTTAAAGATCTTCCAAAAATGACAACAGATAATCAATTAAGAATGATAATACCTTATAATACCAAAACGGGGATTATAATGATTTCATATTCAGATAACAAATATGCGGATTATTGGAAAAAAATATATGATAAAAAAGGAATAAAAGAAGTAAACAAAGTTCTCCAAGAAAAAATCAAAGAAACTACGGGAATAGAAATACCCATGCCAAAACATACACAAGTTTTTTATTGGGGGTGCGGAGTAGGATATTGGGGAGTTGGTGCGGATAGTGCGGAAGTTTCTAAAAAAATGATACAACCGATACCAGATATGGAGATGTATGTTTGTGGAGAAAATTATTCGGAAAACGGGCAACAATGGATAGAAGGAGCACTAGAAACAAGTAAAAAAATTATATCAATGATTCTTTGTTAAAGGAGGGGGTTTCAGGGGGAACCTTGGTTCCCCTGATAGGGAGGGGTTTAAGGGGAACCTACGGTTCCCCTAACCTGATAGGGTTCTAGTATAGTAAACCCACAACCCTAATCCAATAAAGCATTTTGCAATACAATCCAATACATTCATACATATATTTTTATAGTTTTCGGGAGCAAGGTAAACCAATCCATAAAGACTCCAAACAACCAAATAAAATCCAAAAAAGAAATAATTAAAAAATACATATTTTGGTTTTATAAAATTCAAATAAATAATATAGAACATTCCAAAAAATGGAATGAATCCAAGAAAACTAGAAAGCATTCGACCTAATATAGCAATTTCACCTAAATATCCAATGAAAAGCATACAAAAATTCAACAAAATAACAGATAAAATAGTAATAATATTAATTTTTTTACCAAGATGCATACTGAGAACAATACACAATGTAAATAACATCATAGGAGTAGTAATAGACCAATCGATATATCGAGTCTTTGTAAGCTGTTCCCAATCAATAGGTTTATTATCTTTTTCAAAACTATCGATTTGTGCTAAAAAAACAGAATAAAAATAACCTGCAACAATCGATATACAAGTTTCTAAATTAAGAATATGTCTTATATTTGGATTAGTGGTTCTCATAGCTTCAATAAAAGTAATAGTAGCTGTAGTCAATAATAGTATATATGTAATCATAAAAGAGCTTTTGATGTAGTAAGACGAAGAATCTTTTTTGATTTCTATTTTGTCTTGAGGAGTAGTTTTACCTAGAGTAGGGGTTGCATTTGCAGGAGGTATGGGGACAATAGGAACAGAAGTAGAGAAAGAGGGATTTGGTAAACTTGTAGAGGAAGAGTATTTATATTCCGACATTACTATACATTATTATTGTGATATTGATCGATGAACTTTTGTGGTTCCCCACGATTTAATATAAAGTTGTTTTTCTTTAAGGGAGGGGTTTCAGGGGAACCGTAGGTTCCCTGAGTAGGTTCCCTGAGTAGGTTCCCTTAATAAGGAGGGGTTAAAGGGGAACCATGGGTTCCCCTTAAAGGTACAAACTCTGTGATGTCAATACATATTTTAAAACCCCTTTTTCTATTTGTCGAATTTTATATAACAAATCAACCCGTCCAAACATTTCACAAATACTCTCAATCTCCCTAGAAATAGTAACAATTTTCATCATTGCTTTGGTAAAATCCCCTAATGAAATCCCCTTCTCAACAATAACATTCTGGATAAAATATTTACATTCTTCTTCTGTAATACAATCACACCAATCCATAGAATATTGTATCATATCAAACATTAATATTTCATGATATCGAATACCAGTATTCATACCATTTTCCAACTCGTATTTTTCATAATAATTACACATATCAACCATTTTCGAAATCTCACAATTCAAAACAGGATCATCCGAACAAGGTACAACAGACTTCGATTCGGCTGCAACTTTGACATCTGTAAAACAAGAAAAGAATCCGATTAATTGTTTTACGCTAAAATTCGCAAAATAATCCGAATCTATAATTATACGCCCCATAATCAAAGGATGTACTTCAGCCAATTGTCCTGCAATATTACCTAAACTCTTCAATCCATAAGACGTATCATCCTTCTCAATAAATCCATCTTTTTCTAACAATTTACAAACCATATCTGTTTGAGAAGTTATCCAAGTACTATCGTATTCCAAGACCTCTTTTTCTCTATCGAAATTCCGCTCCATATCTGCCAATTCTTTCACAGCCATAACATCCTGTTTCAAAAATCGATATTGATCTATCAAACTACCTATATTTCTCTCACATTCTTTTCTCTTTTTATTCACACTCATCTTCAATGTTTCCTCCAATTCCAAATATTGCCGACATATGGTTTCGGGTGTTCTTGCAACCCTTATAGAATCCCTCTTTTTCTGGATCGAACTCTCGGATTGTTCCAAACGAGAAATACACATTTCAACACTTTTTGAAAGTTCTCCATGAATCATGCTTTTCTTTGAAAATGAATCGAAATCACGGGTTTTTCCATTCTTCAAAAGGCCCAAAATCAATCCATAAGAAATCCGAAATTTAGAAACCAATTTCTGTGGAACTCCACCTAAAATCGTCTTGTATTCACCCAAAGAAGGTAATGAAAATAGATTATTACAATGAACGACATAACCGACAGTATCAATGCCGCGACGTCCTGCACGTCCAGCCATCTGTGTATATTCGTGTGGCATCAAATAACGTTCTCCATCCCCGTCGAATTTGGTTAAACTCGTAAAAACCGCCGTTCGAATAGGACAATCCAAACCAATTGCAAAAGATTCGGTAGCAAAAAGGAGTTTAATATATCTTTTCGAAATCATCAATTCGACAATTTCGCGTAAAACTGGAATCATCCCTGAATGATGGATACCCACACCTTTTTCAAGAAGTCCAATCAAACGCGTATATTCTGGAAGTTGTAAATATTCCGCATAATTTGGTAATTTCCTTAAAATCTGTTCGGCTTCGCGGCGAACAATATAAGGTATTTTACTGTCATCTTCTAATAAATTGACAGTAATATCTTTTGCGAAGATTTCGACGTTTTTACGCGAAAATACAAAAGCAATTGCAGGAAGCATTTCTCGATCTCTTAAAAAGAGCGACAGTTGATTCAGAGTATGTTTTCGATTGATTTGGACTCGATTATCTTGTAGGATCTTTTGTGAAAATGCAATATTTTTATATCCGAGTTCTTGAAAAGTACCGGTTGGACCTTGAAGATCGATTAATGTATTGGTTTGATCTCTAATTTTTTTTTGTAATTCTTTGTCTTTTACGATTTTAAAAATGGCTTCTGTAGTAGTAACGAATCCATAATGAGAAAGAGGAACAACACGGTGATTTGTAGAAGCCAAATAAACCATTTTAGACCCCCCTAAATACCGATTTTCGCACCATTCAGCGAACCCAGCAGGATTATCAATTGTAGCAGAAAGCATAACCATTTGAATATGTTCTGGAAGCATCAATATTGTTTTTTCCCATACTTGTCCGCGTTCTTGGTCGTTAATATAATGGACCTCATCAAAAATGACACATGCCAATTCATCACGAATATTGATTGTAAAAGAAAGATTTGAGGAATCAGAATTAGAACCAGAATCAGAACCAGTAGTAACAAATAAATAATTCATCAAAATTTCAGTTGTCATAATGAGAACATCCGCTTCAGGATTTGTTTTGATATCTCCAGTAAAAAGTCCAAATTTAATATCAGGATATTTATTTGTAAATTCATAATATTTTTGATTAGAAAGTGCTTTGATAGGACTCGTATAAATCACCTTTTTACCCAATCCGAAAAAATAACGGATAGCAAACTCCGCAGGAAGTGTTTTTCCGGAACCCGTATGTGCGGTAACTAACACATGATTCCCTTCAACAATGGCTTCGATAGCATGTTTTTGAAAGGGACTTAGAGAATATGGAAATATATCAAAATACGCTTGATATTTTTCTTCGTTTTCATGAGTATATTTTTCAGAGCAGATTTTTACCATTTTACTAGAATTATTTTACGTAAAATAATAGAATGATAGAATGATACAATAGTAAAACGTGAATAGTCTTTATTTCTTTTTCAAAATCTATTTATCTTTCAATTTTTTATATCAAAAAATTGATTTTTTACTTAGAGAAAAATATTTCAATAAAAAATGGAAACTAAACGAGAAGTTCAAAGCCATGGAAAAATTTTTGAAAATGAAATATTAAAAATTTATGTAGAAGATGAAAAAAGTGAAGAAATTAAAAAAATAAAATATACTGAAAAATATGATCTTCCGAGTCATTTGAATAGTATAAATAATGCAAATTTATCCGTAAAATCTACACAAAATATAAATAATGTTTGTATGGGTGACGCTTTAAGATTATTTGATTCTTCTGAAAAAGAAAAAATTCATATTATAGTAGTCAAATACGAACAAAATGATTTAAAAAATACAAAAAAAGTAAATTCTATAATAGAATTTGATATGAGTGATTCTCGTAATATATTATTTGGTTCTCTTACAAGAGAACAAATACAAGAATTAGATAAAGTAGTAAAAGAAGTTCCAAGAAATCGCAAACCAAATAATGAAGAAAAAATAAGAATTAGTTCAATAAAAAAGAATGTTTCAACTATTTCTGGAATTTTAAAATTTTGTGTAAAATGTAATAGTCAACAAAGTAGATTACAATGTTCTTTAAATTTCAAAAAACTTATTGAAAATAATAGTCAACGTATCATTGAATATAATAATACAAATATTCTTCACGGAAAACAAATAATTGAAGAAATTGTTTCAGGACGTAGAAAATTTAACAAGAAGAAAGAGATTCTATAAGTATTTGATTTATTATTTCATTTGCTTCTGATTTTGAAATACTTCTTGGTCCAACTGTATTACTAGGAAATTTATGTAAGTTGATTTTATAAATGATTTTTTTTATATGGGGGATATAAACATCATTTAATTTTAAAAAATAATGAAATTGACTATTATAATCATCTGAAGCAGTTATTGTATATGGATAACATTTTCCTGCTAACCCCCCTACACGTTTAAAAGCAATATCAAATATTTTTCCATATTTAACATATTCAAATCCATTTTCTTTTATAGGAGTAGGTATAATTCTATTTACATTTTTTTTTTCCCATATTTGAAAAACACACGGAACGTTATAATACTTATTATTTACTTCAAATGCATTTTTTTCTAATTCTTCATTGAAAATACAATGAAAATTCAATGGAAAGACTCTTGACATACTTGGTTTTACAAATGATCTTGGCAAAATAAATGCTATAAAATCACCATATTTTGATGAATGTTTTATAAATGATTTAGCTAAAGAACTTTGACGTCCAAATGGTGGATTTCCAAAAAATATCATTTTTTTATCTAGACTAGAAGGATTCCAATTAAGAAAATCTTCTTTTTGGATATTATCTGATTTAGGATCTATATCAATAGCAATTATATCAAAATAAATAGGTAATAATTTGATAAATACACCATTTCCTGCTGATGGTTCAATCCATTGAAAACTTTCTTTATCAGGTAAATATTCAAAAATTTTATTTATACATTTACTTGCAATAGATGATTTTGTAAAATATTGATCTTTTATATTTTTACGGAATTTACCAGTATCTTGTTTCATTTCCACAGTATCTTGTTTCATTTCCACAGTATCTTGTTTCATTTCTACAGTATCTTGTTTCATTTCTACAGTGTCTTGTTTCATTTCTACAGTGTCTTGTTTCATTTCCACAGTGTCTTGTTTCATTTCCACAGTATCTTGTTTCATTTCCACAGTATCTTGTTTCATTTCCACTTTATTATAATTTATATAAGATATTCTTCTTATATAAATTATAATAATTTTTTATAATTCAATTTTTTTACAAAATCAGGGAACCTACGGTTCCCTGAGTTATTAAAGGAGGGGGGTTCAGGGGGAACCTTGGTTCCCCTGATTTAATCCTGTAAAATTTTGTTAATTTTTTCTTGTTGATTTTTACTATTGAATGCAGAATTTTCATGGACCCGATGTTTCACGAGAACTTCTTCAATATTATAAAACCGTTTGTTTTGACGACGTAATCGCAACCAAAGATCATAATCTTCTACATCATTTTCATTCCAAAAAGCTAATGATTTACGTAAAATAACACTACTATTAATAATTGGATTTACACTTTTAAAATCAAAATCACTAATATCCCCAAAAGGGATTTGAGGTTTGATACCATCTAATTTTTCAAAATAAACACAATGGGTTCCAATGACATCATAATTATCTAAATATGGCATTTGTTTTTCTAATTTGGTTGGCATCCAAATATCATCTACATCCAAAATAGAAATCCACTCGTATTTGCAGTATTCAAGCATTTTATTTAAAGCATTGGCTTTACCGGTAATTTCATACATATCATAAACACGAATACGAGGATCTATTTCTTCATATTCTTTTGCAACACGATATTCAATAGAATTTTGTTCTAAACCATTCACACCGATAATCAATTCCCAATCTTGAAATGTTTGTTCGATAACAGAAGTGACAGACTCGTCAATGTATTCAATACCGTTTTTTACTGCAATTAAAATACTTGTCATATTTTTGTTATTATTATAATAATATAATAATATAATAATAAAATCTTTTTATGTTTTTATTTTTTATTATTTTTTTCAGGAAGAAC
>Ga0136644_10004613_pt1 | contig 10161 bp, 20 predicted proteins | sample C_130820_EF_Meta_FD_94780 | JGI IMG/M metagenome (GOLD analysis project Ga0136644, IMG submission 94780) | Freshwater microbial communities from Lake Croche, Canada to study carbon cycling - C_130820_EF_MetaG (v2) (version 2) | ecosystem: Environmental > Aquatic > Freshwater > Lake | place...
CCACAGGAGATTGTGTCTCAATATGCATGGTATCAAGAACACGGATTCCCTAATGCCACAGAAGACGGGTGGTATGATGTACAAGACACAGAAAAGAATGCAGAAAATGATTTTAGAAAGCAAATGCCTGATAGCAAAGAAGAGTATTCGGATCATGATTATGCTAAAGAAATGGAAACCAAAGGAGAAGGTGAAGAGCGCAGATTAGATCCCAAATGTTGGAAAGGATATCATAAAGCTGGTACTAAATTAAAGGGCGGTACTCGTGTCAATAAATGTGTTAAAACACAGGATGATGAAGAGAGTAATAAAGAAGAAGGTGATTTAATGAAGCACATGAAGCAAGCAGGCATGATCGATCCACATGCTTCTGCAAGCACAGGTAAGCATGGTCGTCATAGAGAAGAAGAAGAGGGTTGTAACTGTGGATGTTCTGATTGTCCTTACAAGAATAAATGATTACACGTATAACGGATGTTCTGCTAGGTAAAGCAGGAATACGCGACAAGCGCTCCTCTCAATGGGCTTCAGTAAGAAAAGAGTTTATAAAAACAAATAATTGTTGCGCTGTCTGTGGAGGCAAGAAGAAGCTCGAAGTACATCACAAAAAACCTTTTCACGACCACCCTGAATTAGAGCTTGACCCAAAAAATTTAATTACTTTATGTGAATCAAAGAATAATGGTGTGACATGCCATCTTCTCTTTGGACACTTGGGTAATTATAAGAGTATAAACACATGTGTTGAAAAAGACGTCGCTGATTGGAATAATAAAATTAAAAATAGACCAGATAAAAAAAGCGGTTTTTTAACGTAGACCGCAAACTACGATGATGAACTAGTTACTTGAGGGGGAACTAGCTTACCCACATATCGGCCTCCGAAATTACTTACCGAAGAACTCCTTAAAAATCTTCAAGAAATCCAATCCAGTGTCTCCTGCTTGTTCAATTTCTCTCTCTTCCATTGTTTCTTTGGCTTTCTTTCGATTCATCATTCATTTATGATATATGAAGCGCGCTCTCATTCAAGATATATTTTAATATATGTCATAAATAATTATTGGTATGGGTAAATTTGATACAATTCTCAACAAGCTTCTCAAAGAGCACAACTCACAGCCAGTGACATGCATATACCAGCAATTCACCATTGTGGAGAAGAAGGGATATTACTATATATTAGAGAATAATAAAATTATAGGTTCTGGAAAAGACATAAAAACTGTTAAAGAATTGTGCGATACAATATGCAGCGGTTGCTAACGGTTAGTAGAATAATTACCTATTTCTCTATCAAATGTATAATCTGCAGGTTTTTTAACTAGCACATCAAAAACATCATTATTAGCATCAGCCATTGAAGCAAAAGGTGACGATGCTGCATAAACACCGGTATTAGCTATAGTTAGAGCAGTGCCAACAGGTCTGACTAACAGAATATCTCCAATGTAATTAAAAACTTTTTCGGTAATTGATACTTTAGGTATTGCAGGCCCATAGGCATACTTTAGGAATTCAGAGTCTTGGTCAGCCTGTGCTAAACAAACTACAAATAGAGAAGCAATAATTATAAATTTATTCTTCACTATCACGCTCAAACTTAGGAGTTAAAGGATAAAAATAGGGATAAATTTCTTTTGTAGAGTATGTGAAATGAGTACCAGGAAACTCTTTCATCTGCCTACTACAATAAGTTGCTGCATTTCTAATTGCAGCATGCTCATTATTAGCTTTAATAATTTTCATGTAAGTAGATTTGGAATTAATATTCCATGTGCATCCCGGATCATCAACAGTAATTTGAACCTGCCAAATATTCTCTCTTTTAGCGTGATTAATTTTTGCCATAAGAACAATATACTACTTCTGGACGCACAGCACAATTAACCCAATCAAAATATTTGTTGCCATCTCTATCATACCAAGATTGAGAGCCTCTATAAAAAGATGTGGGTTCCATTTTCAACATATCAACTTCTAATGCTGCCATGGTTTCTTTTACTTGATAGTCGCGAACAACCTCTTCCTGTGTCTTCTGTTTTGGTGGTTGATCAAACTGCTTCAAAAGCTCCACAAAGTTATTTGGTCCACATGAATAAACTTTAAATTTTGGATTATTGAAAAGATTTTTAATGAATTCGAACATAAAGATTAGTTATAAACACCCATATGGATTGCGACATCCAGCCCAAAAGAAAGCCAATTATTATTAATGTGAATCCTATGGAACAATCATTAACAAATGCTTTTACTGCAAGATAAAGCCAATTTTTCATTAATATGTTGCTCCCCATATCTTAACCTTAGCATTTGGATCCTTTGAACCATCTTGACTGTCCATGAGATTGTATTTTGTATTGTTAATACTATCTTCTTGCATGCCTGGCTTTGCACCAAAGCCGTAGTTATTTTTTTCACTTACTGATGCACATCCTTGCAGAGCAATAGCGGCAAATAAAAGCAAACAAAGATTCATTTGAAGTTTAATTTGCGCATGTGTTTCTTGTTATAAGCATCTTTATTGTTTATTTCTCTATCTTCAACAAAATTTAACATTTCATTAATTCTATTGGAAACATATTCCAGTTGCTTAGAAGAAGATAAATCAATTTTATCAGCTCTCTTTATGTAAGAACTAAGGTCTTTGAGATAATGCTTGAAGTATTCTATGGAATAATAGTTCATACACCCTTGCGCAATGCAACTGTTTCAACAATGGGCTTATTTTCTTTATCTTTAACAACATCTTGAGCTTTGAGTCGAGCATCAGGAAGACCAGAATTAAGAACCCACATGCAATAAAAAACACTAATAGGATCAAACATGTTTATATTGTATAAGAAATTGTGAACAAGTCAAGCTTCTTCTATGTTTTTTGTAAGTTCTTTAGCTTCACATTTATCCAGATGCTGATTAGCATCCAGGATGAAATCAAGAAACAGGTCATACAGTTCATTTAATTGATTATTTTTTCTAATTATGGCTCTAGTGTCGTTGTTTATAGTTGTAAGAAACCGCTCAAATTTATCTGCTTGACTTGCAAGAAAATATCTATCCTTTGTTTCCATGGTGCCAAAATTTAACATTTAGATATATGTGATATATTTTAACTGTCACTATTAGAGGACATATTATTGCAAGTGTTACTAATACCTCTGCAAACTTCCTCACTCATTTACTTAAGTCAAATCCTTCATCTTCAAGAATAATCTGAGCACTCTCTTCTGCAATATTAATAGCATCTTGATAATCTTTTTCCTGAATGCATTCTACAATGGCATCTACTTCACTCGCTACTGCGCTTGTATCAGCCAAATCATCCAGTTCCATTGGAACATATTTGTTAATATTTAAGTTAATTAACCAGCGGGCCACTTCATGTTCATCGTGACCTGAATCAATATAATCTTGTACTTTAGAAATTGTAATCATAAAACTTAACAGCTTGTTCACCTTTTTTATGCAATCCAAATAAACTATATTGAGTTCTTTGCCCCACTTCAGCCCAGCGCTTGGCTTTGGCACGCCAGCTAAGAATCTTTACTTTATTCTTTGGGTTGCTGGTAAGCTTATATTCCTGTGCATAATTATCAGCAAAGTGACCACTGAAGCCCCCGGGGTGAAAATCCTTGGGCTTTCTCGTACATTCTGCATCTAACTCACGAATTGCGATTCTACGAGGGCTAATAACTTCTATTACTTCCCATGCATCTCGGTCAGTGTAGTGAAATTCGGTTACATGCTGGCCCAAAAAAGGTGTATGTTCTGGAAGTTGTACAGTCTTAAGGTTCATTCTTATATTATGTTTGAAATATAATTTTAAGCAAGCTGTTTTTGCTCATCCCAATACCCTTTGGAAGTGTTGAGTTGTAAATCTTTCCTCCAAGTATGTTTATATTGTTCATGTAAAGCTCTTATTTCTTTTATACTATCTAATCTTTGTTCAGAATTCAACACTCTGCACTCTGAAACGCCTTTGAACTTAACATCAATCTTGTGTTTTTTAGGATATTTATGATGAAAGTATCTCTCTCGCTCCAGGGCAATTCCTGTTGGAAGGTAAGCAGAAGCCAATACTCTTACTGGTTGCTTGAGAAGACTGTAAAGCTTGTCACCACCTACAACAGGATCAAACCTTTTTTCTGCATTATAATGATGCGTAATACCGATTTTCTGAAATTTCTCTCCTGTATCAATAAATTCAGGTTCCAATAGATACAGCTTAATAAATTTTCTATTAGCGTACTTTTTTTCGTAATCACTATTATCGAATACTTTATATTCGTAATCTGACTCAGTAATGTGTCTTATCATTTCTTTATTATGTATGAAAGTATAATAAGGTCAAGAAGAATGTCTGCAATGTAAAAACATTTTATCTGCCAAGTCAAACACATTGTATTCGAATTATTAATGGCTATAACTAACTAGCCTAGTTAAATGCGATCAGCCTACGTACTGTGCCATGTTGTTACATCATAGCGAAGCCTTAAGACTTGTAATACTAGCCAGGGATGTTTACTCTGTATGATTTTCGATTTAGTAGACTTACTTCTTATTAATTTTACTTAACAGTTGCTACCATCATACTCCCGTTCATTTACAAGTATATCTACTTGTATTCGCCTGTGGGTCGCGGCGTTGGGCTATTCAGGATTTACCTTCGAGATCCCAATCTCTACTTCCTGCAGATAAAAATGTCAAAGAACAATTATTAGTATATTATACTTGTATAAGGAAAGCAACTATCTTTATTTAGAAAAGTCGCCTAAATCCCTATTAAAGGTATAATTACCAGGCTTTTCAACCAAGGTATCATATATATCCTCAGTTGCATCAGCCATGGCTGCAAAAGGAGATGTAATAGCAAACAATCCGAACCCCCCTACTGTTGCTGCAGCACCTAGAGGCCTCACAAGGACGAGATCACCAATGGATGCAAAGACACTTTCGGCAGTGAGATTGTCGTTATCAGATGCAGAACCAGTGTCTGCATTAGCAGATACAATCAAACCAAACAAAACAATACTAGCGAGTAATTTATTCATATTATTATTATATATTCTCTGAGATAATATTCCACTAGAAAATAAATAATTATATGCAAACTAAAGACGCTAATCTCATTTTTGAGGCATATTTCGCTAAGAAGCAAGTAGTTAAAGAGAATGCTAATATTAGCGTTGATCCAGAAACCATTGCTAAGCAAGAAGATCCTGGCCATGATGGTGCTCAAGTTACTGCCAAAGATATGAAAGCTGCTAGATATATCGGTAACAAGCGCGATGCAATTGCCAAATCAATAGAAGCAACTAAAAAGCAACAAGCACAAGAAAATGAAGAGAAAGAGAACAGTCATCATAGTGATGCTCTTTACATATGGGATTATCTTCTCCATCAAAAGAAGCATAGTCCTCAGGAAGCTATTAAAATTATCAATCTTGCTAAGGTTGCTTTTGAACATCAAATTTAATAATATTTAAAAACAGTTGGTTTATTAATAACATATTATATAATATTGTATGGTCAAGCTGCAAAGACGCCTCTCTAAGAAAGAAATCAAACGATTACGCGAACAAAATAAGCTGAGAGATGCTTTTGAGATATGGCTAGATTTTCATAATCACAAACTAGAGCTTATCAGAACTATTGCTAGTTTTCTTGCATTTTTATCTTCACTAGTTGTGTTACTAAAATTGTTTAAGTTTATTTAAACTTCTACTACTGTAAAAGCTGAAATTGTATACCCTGAAGGAATCTGAGCCCATATCTCTTTATCATTCACTCTTAGTTTTCTGTCCCCGCTTATAACTGCAGAGCAATCATTACTACGAACCAGCTTGAGGTTTCTGTATGAGGTAAGACCTGGAATACTGAATCTCTGGTTATTATACAATTCAATTAGTAATTTTTGCATCACTATATGTTAAGTGAAAAGTTAATTAAGTCAAGAACTAAAATTATATCTCTTGAGCATGCCTGGCATCTTTCCAGCTCTTCTCATCTTTTCAATATCTCTCTCTATTTCTATTAGAGCCTTGACACCATGCATTAGAAAGCCATATTTCTCCCTCACTCTTTTCCATACAAACACAGGCTCATTGTTCACTATTCTTTTGGATAAATCTTCAAACTTACCAGATAAATTCTTTTTCAATTGCCCAAGTGTTACTACACCAAACCCTGACACATACACCTGAGAGTTGTCTAAATCTTTCTTATCAATTTTCTCTATCCATCCTGCCCTCTCTTTGGACTTGACTTCAGCTGGTGCAGGCTCTACTTCTTGCTGTTCATCTCTATAATTTTTAGCTACATCAGTGCCCACAGGAATATTGCCAGATTGTGTTTCACTATGATTAGCAGATAGATGAATCTCAGGTTTAGCCAGATCAATCTTTTCTTTTAAATAATTTTCAAATATAAGGTGTGAATCCTTATGCATATTAATTATTTATTAGTTTGATGGGTATAAAAAGCTATTAGCCCTCATTACACATTCTTTATAATCAGCATAATAATAGCCTGCAATATCTTCATAAACAAGCATGGACTTGTGTTTTAAAAACTCTAATATCTTATTTGAAACCTTTTGATTATGATAAGCTAATATATCATTCTCTGTTACATAATGAGCTGATGCCTCTTGACCCAATGCATTTGTATAAACAGCCAGTCTTTTCTGACAAATATGCTTCATTAGAGCATAATAACTATAATTTTATTAAATATCCAGAAATAAGTACAGCTGCACTTGCTTCAGTATAGCCTGTTGTATTGGCCATAGCTATCGTAGTTACAGCGCACAATGTTGATGTAACTAAGCTTCTTGAAGTTAAAGTTGATGTTGAAGGTCCTTGAATAAGAATTTGGTTTGTGGATATGGTACCATCAGGAATTTTCAATGAAGAGAAAACTTGAGCATTGTTTTCCTTTAATGCAATTGTGGGCATGGCCCCAGTATTATATGTACCAGTTAATCCACCAGATATGACCAGAGCTATTGTATTCACTGCAAATTTATAACCTGTGGGTACTGTGTAAATAGGCACACAAGTATTTGCAACAGCTGATAAATTAATAGGAAAATAGCTAGAGTAAACTGGTAAGAATTGCAGTGGTGTGTTGCCTGTAGCAGCACTATAAGTTGCAGCATTGGTGTATAATGCAGATATCACACCGAATCTGGTGTTCAATGAAGATGTTGTCAATTCTAAAGGCATATATGTTTATTTATCTTGTCTAGTAATTATGTCTAGTAGTTAATAGCATCATCATTAAATGTGACTATATCTCCTCTATAAGTTATGTATCTATTCATAATACTTGATAATGCAATTGTATGAGATGTGCCGCCATCAATAGTGGCCCAGTTACCTGTGAGAGGTACAAATAGTATGGATTTAACCACATTACTACCCAGGCCTGCTTGACCGCTCGAATTATCACCTGCTACATACCATATGCTTGTGTCTGCACTGAGAGCAAAGGTGCATGTTGCTCCACAAGCAACCTTAGACCAGTCACCATCTACTTGCGTAAAGGTTTCTATCCGAGTTGTTAAAGTATTGAGGCCAAGCTGACCAAAATAATTGTCACCTGCAGCATATAATTTTGTACCAGAGAGCAAGAATGATGATGCCTGGCTTGCTGCTGCATCTGTCCATGAGCCAGTGATAGGTGTAAATGTACTGCAACTTAACACAGCATTACCAAGCCCAAGTTGACCGTTGCTATTTGTGCCTGTTACATAAGCTTTGTTACCAGACAATGCAATGGAGTGACCATCTCCTTCAGCGACTGTAATCCATGATCCTGTGAGTGCAGTGAATGTAGTTGCATATGGAATGGCATCTCCTAACCCAGCTTGACCATCTGTATTAAGACCTGCAGCAAACAAAGTACCAGCGGTAAGTAGGAAGGAGTGACTGGTACCAGCAAAAATAGCATCCCATGTGCCTGTTAGAGCAGTAAAGGTGTTGGTGGCTATAATACTATTACCCAAGCCAAGTTGACCATATTGATTGTCTCCAGCTACATACAATTGTTTGCCTGAGAGTATCAAGGAATGACTATAACCCAATGCCATGGCAGTCCACAATCCTGTCATAGGTGTATACTCTGTTCTGCTGTCATTATCTCCTAATCCTAATTGACCTTTTTGATTGCGGCCTGCTACAACCAGCACTGCTCCTTTGCTATCAACTCTATCACCAAGCAGCGACATGGAGTGCTGTCCTCCGGCATGAATTGCTGCGTAGATATTAGTTAGGGGCTCAAATATGTTACGAGAGATAACCCTGGGTGCTGCCAATTGACCGAAGGTATTGCTACCCACAGTGTACTCATTGCCAGGAATGTATACAGGTGTGGGTGTGGGTGTAGGTGTTTCAGCAGGTGTACCAGTAGGCGTTTCAGCAGGTGTACCAGTAGGCGTTTCAGCAGGTGTACCAGTAGGCGTTTCAGCAGGTGTACCAGTAGGCGTTTCAGCAGGTGTACCAGTTGGTGTTTCAGAAGGTGTAGTAGTAGGTCCAGGTGTTGCAGTAGGTGTTTCAGTTGGTGTAAATGTTGGTGTTTGTGTCACAGTTGGTGTAAATGTAGGTGTTTGCGTTGGTGTATTAGCAGGTGTATTGGAAGGTGTATTGGTAGGTGTTTCAGCAGGTGTCTGTGTAGGTGTTTGCTGAGGTGTAGATGTATTGGTTGGTGTAGGTGTGGGTATCTCTATATTTGTGGATGTGGGTGTCAATGTAGGTGTTACTGTTATTGTTGGCGTGACAGTAGGTGTAGCTGTTGGTGTTTCAGAAGGTGTAGTAGTAGGTCCAGGTGTTGCAGTAGGTGATGCACCAGGTGTCAGAGTTGCAGTGGGGGTGGGTGTTTCTGCTGGAGTGCTTGTAGGTGTCTGTGTTGGTGTTTCAGAAGGTGTTTGAGAAGGTGCAAGTGTATTGGAAGGTGTATTGGTAGGTGTATTGGAAGGTTTCGGTGTTCTTGTGACTGTGGGTGTAACAGTATTGGAAGGTGTTATGGAAGGTGTAGGTGTATTGGAAGGTGTTATGGAAGGTGTAGGTGTTGCAGTTGGAAAATTTACAGTATCATAGAACCCATTCACACTAAAGTTTTTTACTTTGAACCTTGCTGCACATAATCCTGTGCTAAAAGAGAGACAAGGAATAACAGCAGATGGCAGGCTGTACGGCAACTCATAATCAACATATGTGGAAAACAAGCTTTGATTATCGGTTTTATGTTGCACTATGACTCTCTTGCCCAAATTAGTCAGTCTCACTTTAACAGAGTTGAAAACTGGTTCTCCACTTGTTATTTGCTGATAGATAGTAAAAGGAGTATTGACAGTAGATAAATTGGAAGAGCGGTAAAGTGTATCATATTGCCTGTTTTCATCTGCTCTAAGAGTTATACTGTTAGGCACTGCATTGCTGTAACCTGATGTTAGTAGTGATTGCTTTCCAAATAAACCAGTTAAATCAAAGCCAACACCTAGTGCTGCCCCTACTAAACCCTCGTAACTTAAAAACGCACCGCTGGTTTCACTGGCAGTAACAACACCAATATTTGTGTAATTTAATCCAAATAAAGGACCTCCACCGTGCGGAACAATATTACTCACTATATTATTTAAATAATACTTGCTTATTCTATACTACTTTATACTCAGAATATATAAATATTTCACATGGCAGTGTATTACCCGGATTATAAAGATTTACAGCGAAAACAAAGAGCTGCAGCTGCAAATTTATTCAGCATAGGTAATACATTAAACAACCTTAATCCAAATAAAAGCGGTAATGTTATTCCTGTATTACCTACATTAACACCAACACCCACAATGACCCCCTCTTCCACAAACCCTTTTATTTATAATTATGTCACTAATAGCAATGCAGTTATTACCATCTCAGACCCAGAAGTACCAAATTATATAATTGTAACTACAACTGTAGAGACATTTAGTGCAACCTTTGACTCACAGGTGCTTGGCTTCACTAATTATTTTGATGTCAGTAATTTTTCTAACTGCAGTCTGGCTTTTAATTACGGTGGCGGACTATCAGCTAATAAGCAAGAAATCTTTATAACTGAGAATGCTACCATTTCAAGTAATCAAGGAAACTTGTATACAATTTATTACACAAATAC
>Ga0136644_10004615_pt1 | contig 10157 bp, 5 predicted proteins | sample C_130820_EF_Meta_FD_94780 | JGI IMG/M metagenome (GOLD analysis project Ga0136644, IMG submission 94780) | Freshwater microbial communities from Lake Croche, Canada to study carbon cycling - C_130820_EF_MetaG (v2) (version 2) | ecosystem: Environmental > Aquatic > Freshwater > Lake | place: Lake...
GCTCAAGTGGTTTGCTGAAGGGGGCGGCGTGGTGGTCGGCATCCAGCCGCTGGAAACGATGTCGAATGCCTTTGGAATGGTGGACCGTGTCCGCGTGGTGATCGCACCTGGCGGGTCGCGGTCGGCCGTGCTGGAGGCGATTGCGAAGCGGCTTCCTCCCACGCTCGTGGCCGAGGTGCCCGCCGGACGGGCCCGCATGGCGGAGGACATCCTGCATTCCGCGAACCTTGGCCTCGATTTTGTCACGGGGCTGACCATTGCCATGGCGTTCTTTCTCGTCGGCAATGCGATGCTGATGAATGTCACGGAACGACGACGGTCGTTTGCGCTGCTTCGCGTGCTGGGTGCCACGGGCCGACAGGTGCAGCGGTTCGTGACGGCAGAAGCAGCGGTGCTCGGACTGGTGGGATCGGTGGTCGGAGCGGCCCTCGGGCTGGCGGCGGCGGGGCCGATCTCGGTTGGCATTTCACACACGCTCCAGGCACCGGCCGCGGCGTTCACGGTGCACCCGCTCGTGATCCCGGTGGCCGTCGCCTTGGGCACGCTCGTCGCCATGGCCGCCGCCTGGTGGCCGGCCCGCGAAGCAGCGCGGGTCGAGCCACTCGAAGGGCTCGCCGACGCGCCGCCCCCAGCGGAGGGCGTGTCGGGCCGGTTTCTCTTGCTGGCCATCGTGATGTGGACCGTGGCGGCGGTGATCATGGCGCTGGTCATCTGGGAGCGGCTGCCGCCTCGGGCGGCGGTGCCGGCTGGCATCCTGATGATGCTCGCCTTCGTGGCCACCACGCCATTCATACTGCCCACCCTCTGTGCGGCCTGTGCAAGACTGATCCCGGAGCGGTGGCGGATCGAACGGACGCTGGCGGTGGAACAGATCATCCGGCAGCCGATCCGCACGGCGCTCACCACGGGTGTTCTGGTCGTGGCTGTCAGCAACGCCATCGGACTGGGCCATGCGATCCGCGACAACGTCGATGACGTCCGCGGCTGGTACACGCGGCTGATGCGGGCCGACTGGATGCTCACCCACGCGGGAATGGTCACTGGCGGATTGACGCCTTCAGGCCCGCAGGCCCGGCTCGCCGAGGAGGAGGTCCGGGCGGTGCCGGGCGTGAAGCGGGTCGAGGGGATCGGCGTGGCGACCGGACGGGTGGCCGGCGGTGCGTGCATCGTGGTGGCCCGGGACATTCCCGCCGACTCGCCGCTGCCGATCGATCCCGTGGGGACCACGGAGGCCGAATTGCGTCAGGCACTCGACCGAGGCGAGGCGGCCGCCGGCACGCTGCTGGCCCGCCGGGCAGGCATCAAGCCGGGCGACGAGGTCGATGTGGAGGTGTTCGGCCGGACGACCCGGGTGAAGATCGCGGCGCTCGTCGTCGACTACACCTCCGGCGGCGCCTCGCTGTTCTTGCGACGGGATGCCGCGTCGCGGATGTTTGGACTGGAGGCCGCCGACATCGTGCTGGTGACGGCCCAACCCGGCAGGTCAGCCGAACTCCGCGACAGCCTGCACCGGATCGCCGAGTCGCATGGCATGCTGCTGCGGTCGTTCGAGAACGTGCAGGCGTTCATCAACGGAATCGTAAGCGGCGTGGTCAATTCGTTGTGGGCAATCCTCGGCCTGGGCTTCGTGGTCGGCAGCCTTGGCGTAGCCAACACTGTCACGATGAGCATCTTGGAGAAGACCCGCACGCTCGGCCTGCTCCGGGCCATCGGCATGACGAGCGGGCAGGTGACCCGATTCGTACTCCTTGAAAGCCTGCTTCTGGGCGTGGCCGGCGGTCTGATCGGCACCGTTGGAGGCATCTCCACGGCGCTCCTGATCCAGTTCGCCAGTCAGCCGCTTCTGGGGCACCCGATCAGGGCGTCGCTGCGGCCCACCGTGGTGGCCGTGAACCTTATCGCGGCGGTGGCCGTCACGGCGATCGCGGCCTGGATTCCAGCCCGACGGGCCATCCGCCTCGACCTGCTTGAGTCGATCGCGGCCGAGTGACGGCCGAGTGACGGCAGCCTGTCCGGCCAGCTGGGCAGTGCATGGTGCGATCAGGAAGACCTTGCGGCCGTCAAGTTGTGCCGCCGGTTCGGGTCGTACGGGCCGATTCAATCGTGCCCACGCACGCGGTTCTGAGGGTCGATCCAATTTCAAGGGGTGGCCCTCCAAGATTCGGTCACCACCATGCATTCGGGTCGCTCAGCGGAGCCGTGTCATGCAGAAGCTTCTACGGGGAATGGTGCTTGCGGTGTCGGCAACGGTGGCCGCCCTGCCAGTTGGGTGGGCCGATGAGATCGGCGCGGGCGAACTGTTCACACCCGTTGCATCCAATGCCGACGACCATGCCTTCGAGGGTCAGGCCGCAGGATGTTGCGACGCCCTCGATGCTGATTGCCCGTCGCGTCAGTTCTACATCACCGGCATCATCGGCGCTTCGTTTGGCACGCTGCAGAGTGGCGGCATCAATAATGAGGGGAATTTCCCCAATACCGGCCGGGCCACTGACAGCCTGCTCACGGCCGGCGGCGCCGTCGGCATGGCGTTCGACCGGGATAGCGGCCTGCTGCGACTGGAGGTCGAGGGCCGCGGTCGCGACGCCTTGCAGGGGAGCACCAACAGCTTCGAGCCTCCGACGCCCACCTACTTCTATTCTGTCCGCGCCGCCGATGGCTGGTCGGTGATGGCCAACGCCTGGCGAGATTGGTACCTCACCGAACGCCTGGGCTTCTATGGCGGTGGCGGTATCGGGGCCGGCGGCTATCGCCTGACCGTCAACGACAGCGTGGTTTCGGGCTATGGCCACATGGGTGGCTTCGCCTGGCAGGCGGGCACCGGCACCACCTATCGGATCACGGACCGGACCACGATCGACCTGGGCTACCGGTTCTTCGACACGGTATCGGATTCGCTGCCGCTGACCGCCATCGACCAGGCAGGGCTCGCAGCCGGCAGCTACGTATCGAATTTCTACGCCAGCGAGCTGCTCCTCTCGGTCCGGATCTACGAGCCCTTCCGCAGCCGCCCCGTTCGCTGACGCGTCGGACAGCTGTGTCCGCCCGGGCCGGCTCCTGAAACGGCGGCGATCAGCGGGATTCGCCGGTCTCGACCGCCAGACGGTCTTCGTAGATTTGCGCCATCACCAGGCCGCCGATCGTCACCACGTTCTCTCCTGGCTGCAGCCCCTTGGAAATGATGACGAAGTCGCTGAACTCATGAAGGAGTTCGACAGGACGGCGTTCGAACCGCTCCAGAGCGTCTGGTCGCTGCACGAAGACGAAACTCTTGCCCGCCTCGGTGACCACGCTGCGGCGCGCGATCACGGTGGCGCCGGGCCGGGGCGGACAGAGTACAAACACGCGGACGAGTTGGTCGCTCTTGAAGTGACCGTCGGCGTTGGGGATCGAGCCACGGATGCGGACGGCACGGGTCTGCGGATCCACCTGGTTGGCCACGTAGTCAACGGTGCCCTTCACGACCTCGCCCGAGAATGGAAAGTGCACCTCCCAGGGAAGGCCCGCCTGCACCGATCCGAGGTCGCGCTCGTAGAGGCTGCCCCAGACCCAGAGCTCCTCGATCGAGGCGATGACCAGGAGCGTATCTTTTTCGTCGTAGATGTTGCCGATCGCCACGTCGCGGCTGATCACCGTGCCGTCGCCGGGCGAGCGGAGCGTCATTTTCGCCTTTTCCGTGCCGGTCTCCTCGTGCACCTTGGCGATCTCCTCGGCCGACACACCGAATACCTCCAGTTCGTCACGGGCCAGTTTGAATTCAAGTTCGCTGCGACGCTCCATGTTGAGGGCGTCAAGCAGAACCCGCGACGCGTCAGGGATCACGCCCTTCGAAGACAGATCGCGTTGATGGCCGGCGATCTGCCGATCGTGATCGGCCTGCGACTGCTTCGATTCGTACTCAAGCTTCGCCTCCGCCAGCCGCACGCTGTAGAGATCGACGAGCGGATCACCCTTCTTGATCTGCTGGCCCGTGGTGGCATGCACGGCCAACACCAACGCGTCGAAGCGGGGGCGGATCTTGAGCAGCGTGTCGGGGTTGTAGTCGGTCTTGCCCTGCACCTCGAGCTTGAGCGGTTCCGTCTGCGCGGCGACGGAATCGATCCGCACACCAATCGCCTTCTGCTGGTCGTTCGAGACGTCGATCAGACCGTCCCACGGCGGGCGGGGGCCACTGCCCGTGGGTGGCTTCCTCCAGACGTTGGTTGTCGTTTCGGCGTGCGGATCACCGCCGGAGTGCGAGGCCTGCGCACCGAGTCGTTGCAGCAGGTCTGCGGGACCGTAGGCAGCCAGACCTACGGCGGCCGCGGCCGCGGTCGTGACGGCAAACCACATCCAAGGCCGAGGCCAGCCTCGGCGGGTGGCAGCTGGCGAGGCGGACTGGCCGGCGTCGGTGCTCGGCGTGGAATCAATCCGCTCGTTCTGATGGACCGCGGGGATTTCTGTGTGGTCGGCGTTCATGATGGTCATCGGCTGTATGGACCCTGTGAGGTCAAACGTGCGGTGTCAGACATCCGGTGCCGGGGAGGTATCCATACCCGGCTGCGGAACTGTGGTCGGGCCGGCGGGTGCCGGGAAGAAGGTGTAGAGCACCGGCAGGATGATCTGCGGCAGAATCATCGCCGACAGCATCCCGCCCACCACGACGATCGCCAGCGGCCGCTGGGCCTGCGATCCGATGGAGGTGGCCACAGCCGCGGGCAGGAGGCCGAGAATGGCCGTGAGGGAGGTCATGATCACGGGCCGAAGCCTGACCATCACGCCACGATAGACGCTCTCCGCCGGCGAGAGCCCTTCGGCCCGCAGGGCGTTGAAATAGGTGATCAGGAGCACGCCGTTCTGGACCGCGACGCCGAAGATCGAGATGAAGCCGACGGCCGCGGAGATGCTGAAATGCGTGTCGGTGAGCCGCAGCGCCCAGACGCCCCCCATCGCGGCGACCAGCACGTTGAACATCACCATCAGGGCATACCGCATCTGCCCAAACGCCGTGTGGAGCAGGACGATGATCAGTCCGATCGACAGTGGCACGAGCCACTTCAGTTTGCCGAAGGCCTCCTGCATCTGGGCGAACTCACCGGACCACTCCACGCGGTAACCAGGCGGCATCTTCACGCCACCGGACGGATCCGCGATGGCCGCCTGCGCCTCGCGAATGGCCGAGCCTAGGTCACGGTCATGCACCGCGAACTTGATCGGCAGATACCTGCGGTTGTTCTCGCGGTAGATATAAGATGCCCCGGTGGAATGCGGCCGGATATCGGCCACCTGCGAGAGTGGAATGGTGGCCGGGGTCAAGCCGTTGCCTTGGGAAGGGAGGTCGATCGGAATCCGCGAGATGTCTTCGGGGTCGCTGCGAAGTTCGCGGGGGAGACGCAGCACGATGTCGTAGATTTTCTCCCCCTCGACCATCTCCGAGAACGCCCGGCCGCCGATCGCCACCTGCACGACGCTCTCGACGTCGGCGACACTGAGCCCGTAGCGGGCACAGGCCTGACGATCGATCGCGATCTCCAGGTTTGGCTGGCCAAGGACACGGAACACGCCGACGTTCACGATGCCATCGACACGCCGCAACGCGCCGGCCACCGCGTTGCCCACCTCCTCCAGTTTCGCGAGGTCGCTGCCGAACACCTTGATCGAATTGGACCCCTTGACCCCGGAGAGTGCCTCCTCGACGTTGTCGCGGATCAGCTGCGAGAAATTGAAGTCGAGTCCTGGGAATTCGGCAAACTTCTGCTGCAGCTCCGCCTCGATCTTTTCCCGCGTCAGGCCCGGCCGCCACTGGTCCATGGGCTTCAGTGGCACGTTAAATTCCAAATTGAAGAAGCTCGTCACGTCGGTGCCATCGTCGGGACGTCCCACGTGCGACATCACACCACGCACCTCGGGGATTTCGGCGATCACCGCACGGAGCCGCGGGGCCATCCGCGAGGCAGCCTCGAGCGAGGCGGTCCGTGGCATCAGCGCCCGGATCCAGAGATTGCCCTCCTCCAGCGGCGGCATGAACTCCATGCCCAGGCCCGGGATGAGGGCGGCGGTAAACGCCACCAGACCGATCACGGCGGCCAGCACGGCATGGCGGGCGGTGAGCGCCGCTTTCAGCACCGTGCCGAACACAACCTTGAGGAAATGATCGATGATCGTCTCCTTTTCCTCGCCCTTGTTGCCGAACAACAAGGAGCAGAGTACGGGGGCGAGCGTGACGGCCAGGATCAGCGCCCCACCGATCGCCAGCGCGTAGGTGTTGGCCATCGGGCCGAACAGGGCGCCGGCCGGGCCTGACATGAAGAACAGCGGCAGGAAGGCACAAATGATGATCGCCGTCGAGAAGAAGAGGGGCCGCTCGATCTCCGCGGCGGCGGCGAGGATCCGATCGTTGAGGGACCGATTCCGATCGCCGTGACCGGTGACGTGCCGGTAGATGTTTTCAACGATGATCACGGAGCTGTCGACGATGATGCCGAAGTCCACCGCGCCGATCGACAGCAGGTTGGCCGACTTGCCCTGCAGGTAGAGCATGGTCACCGAGAACAAGAGCGACAGCGGGATCGCGACCGCCACGATGCAGGCACTGGCGACGTCGCCCAGGAACACGAAGAGCACCGCCACCACGAGCCCCATGCCGACGAGCAGGTTGTGAAGCACATTGTGGGTGGTGACGTGGACCAGATCGACACGCTGATTGAACACCGAGATTTTCATCCCGGGCGGCAGGGTGCCCTCCCGTTCGATTTCGGCGAACTTGGCAGCGACGGCCGTGGCGGTGGGGAGCGACTTTTCTCCTCGGCGCATCAGAATGATCCCCTCGACGACGTCGTCTTCGCCGTCGCGGCCGACGACGCCAAGCCGGGGCCGGTGGCCCACGACCACGTCCGCCAGTTCGCGGACGAAGACAGGCGTGTTGTTGACCGATGTGACCACGACGTTCTTGATGTCCTCGAGCTTTTCCATCTCGATCACGATCGCATTTTCAACCAGGGCGGGATCGAGGGGATCGGTGCCGCCGCCGAGCAGGCCTATCGCCCGCACGTTGTGGGCCTGGGCGCCGAGGGTGAGCACGTCGCCGCCGACGTTGGCATTTGATCGCTCGATGGCATCCTCGATCTGTCTGAGAGTAAGTCCGTAGCGGCTGAGCTTGCGCGGATCGATGAGCACCTGATACTGCTTGATCGTGCCGCCGAAGCCGGTCACGTCGATCACGCCGGGCACCTGCTTGAGCACGCGGTTGAGCACCCAGTCCTGCACGGCCTTGAGCTGGTTGAGGGTATAGCCTGGCCCTTCCAGCACGTAGCGGACGATCTCGCCGGTGGGGCTCCACGGAGAAAGCTCCGGTGTGATGCGTTCGGGCAGATTCACCGTGGCGATGCGGTTGAGCACCTCCTGCCGCGCGGCCGTGAAGTTCGTCCCGTAGGCGAACCGGCACTTGATGTCGTTGAGGCCCGCGATCGAGGTGCTGCGAAGATCGACCAGCCCCGGCATGCCGTTGAGCGCGGTCTCCAGAGGGATGCCGACGAGCCGCTCCATCTCTTCGGGGCTCGAGCCGGGATTCTGCGTGAGCACTTCCACCAGCGGCGGGGTGGGATCGGGGTAGGCTTCGACGTTGAGCTGCGACGCCGAGTGGAGGCCGACGGCGACCAACGCCATCGCGCCGAGCAGCACCAGCGGCCGGTTCTGCAGGCTCCAGGCGATGATGGCGCGGATCATGATGGATGCAGGGCGAGGAACGCCGCTGCGTGGGCTGCCTGAGAATGAGACCAGGGATTCAGTATGGCATCAACGCGGCTGGAGTCCGCGGCTGCCACCTCCTGAGAACTCTGCAAGCTACCCCCGCGCATGGGCCCGGTCTACCGCCGAATCGTCAGTTTTCCGTGAGGATGCGGGGCCGGCCGACCGATGGAAACCGGCCGACGACAATGCGGCCGTCAGCCCTTGATCACGCCCAGCGGTCGGAGCCGTGCGACCTTCAGGGAGAGCCCGGCGCGGTGGACGATGTCGACCACGATGTCGACATCCTTGTAGGCCAGCGGCTGTTCCTCGGCGAGGCCGCCGGGACTGCGGCAGCGGGCGACCACACCGCCACGCAGGAGCTCGTCCTGAATGTTCCGGCCTCGTGCGGCCTTCGTGGCAGCGGTGCGGCTCAGGCAGCGGCCGGCACCGTGGCAGGTGGTGCCGAAGGAGCGTTCCATCGACCGCGGGCCACCGCGGAGCACCCAGCTCGCCCGGCCCATGTCTCCGGGAATGATCACCGGCTGGCCCACACTGCGGTAGCGGTCGGGGATGTCGTGGTGACCGGCAGGAAAGGCCCGCGTCGCCCCCTTGCGATGCACGCAGACACTCTTGCTCGTGTCGCTGACCTGGTGCCGTTCGATCTTCGCGATGTTGTGGGCCACGTCATAGAGGAGCTCCATGCCGAGCGTGTGCCACGGTTTTTCAAGCACCCGGGCAAACACCTCACGGACCTGCCACATGAGCAGCTGCCGGTTGCAGAAGGCGTAGTTGGCGGCGGCCCGCATGCCGCCGAGGTAGTGCTGCCCCTCGGGGCTCTCGATCGGCGCACAGACCAGTTGTCGGTCGGGCAGAGCCATGCCGTATTTCGTCGGGGCGTCGCGGAGGGCCCGTAGCGAGTCGTCGCAGACCTGGTAGCCCAGGCCGCGGGAGCCCGAGTGGATGAGCACGCAGATCTGTCCGGCATGCAGGCCGAAGGCGGCCGCCGCGGTGGCATCTTCCACGCGATCGACCACCTGCACCTCGATGAAGTGGTTGCCGGCGCCCACGGTGCCGCACTGGTCGCTGCCGCGGGCCAGCGCCCGGTCGCTCACGAGTTCAGGTCTTGCATCACCGATGCAGCCTTCGGCTTCAGTCAGGGCGACGTCGTCGTCGGTGGCGAGGCCGCGGGATTTCAGGAACGGCACGCCCTCCTGCATGAGCGTGCGGAGCTCCGCGGGCGTGAACACATGGCTGCCCCCCTGCCCCACTCCGACGGGCACATCCCGCAGCAGCTGGTTGACGAGCCTCACGAGCACAGGCTCGATGTCGGCGAGGCTGAGGTTCGTTCGCATGAGTCGGACGCCACAGTTGATGTCGTAGCCCACGCCACCTGGCGAGACGACGCCGCCGCTCGCGGGATCGGTGGCGCAGACGCCGCCGATGCAGAAGCCGTAGCCCCAGTGGATGTCGGGCATGGCGAGGCTGGCCATCTGGATGCCGGGCAGGAAGGCAACGTTGGCCACCTGCTCGGCCGCGCGGTCGCTCCGCAGCTGCGGCATCAGCCGATCGTCGGCAAAGATCAGGCCATCCACGAGCATCCCCGGCTTGGAGGCCTTGGGAATACGCCAGGTGCATTCGTCCACCGGCTCGAGCGGACCTGTGAAGTCGCGGTCGGGCGAAGTGTCGCGGGTCGCGTCGGTCATGCGTGAGACTTTTTTGCGAAAGATGCAGGGAGTGGATGCCAATCATACGGCGACACCACCGACGGTGATCCGTCTGCCACATTCATATGTCGACGATCAGCGTGGCCTCCCAGCCGCCGGCCGTTTCCACGACAGACAGCTCGTGCTGGGTGATCGCCTTGATCTCGTGGGCCAGCGTGTGCCGGGCGGGGTTGTAGGGCTCACCGTGGGCGGTGGCGCGGAGTCCGGTGGCGTCGATTGACACGTCAAATCGGCAGAAGAGGATGCGGCGGAGTTCGAAGGCGGCGTGCAGTTCGCTGATCCAGTCGAAGAGCAGCCAGGTCGGATCGGTGCCGGCCACGTTGAATCGTTCAGCATGGTCGGGCCGGGGCCGGATCTGGCCGAGGTCGCCGGCGATGATTTCGAACAGGCCTCGGGCGGCGTCGGCCATGAGCCGCTCCAGCGTCGACGCGGTGGCCCGCAGGCCCAGGTCGGCCGTGTGTTCGAAGATCTCGTGCATGAAAGCGGTCCAAGTGCGGGTGCACGTGTCTCGGAGCGACTTTCCCCGAGAGGAAGCCGCGAATCATACGAGATAGATCCGGTCCGATCCCGACATCGCCTCCCACCCCCCAGCCCCCCACACGACCCCCTCGCAATTGCTATACTTCCCCCGCACGCATTTTCACGCCCCCCAGGACCGTTCCATGCGAGATCCCCTGCGATCCCGTCTGTCACTCGCGATTTGTGCCTACATGTTCGTGGAATTCA
>Ga0136644_10004620_pt1 | contig 10153 bp, 8 predicted proteins | sample C_130820_EF_Meta_FD_94780 | JGI IMG/M metagenome (GOLD analysis project Ga0136644, IMG submission 94780) | Freshwater microbial communities from Lake Croche, Canada to study carbon cycling - C_130820_EF_MetaG (v2) (version 2) | ecosystem: Environmental > Aquatic > Freshwater > Lake | place: Lake...
CGGAACGAGGCCTGCCACCGTGGCAGGAGCCGAGTCACCTTCCTGTGTATCACTTACAATACGAATCTCAATCGGAGTCACAGTGCGGGTCCGATTGGGGTTCTGTTTGACCCATGTCTGTACCTTTTTAAGGACTTCCTTTGGATCCTGCATTACCTTGATATAGTGTCTAGGCTTTAGCCTTGCAACGCCTCATGTGCCTGCCGTTCACTCTCTTCACGAGCAGCAAAATCCTCGCGATTCTTTTTGCAGAACTCCATGAACTCCTTCATCTTGGCATAGATCTCTGCCGGAAGTTTGCAGACATCGAAAAAGACGCCATTGTGGTTTTCACTATACTCCACGCCGGACTCCTTTAAGATACGATATATTTCCTGCTGCTCGATGCCTGAGAGCCCGGTTAGTTCCTGTAAAAATAGTTTGCGGGACTCATAGTCTTCTGGCGACAGAGTTGCCGCTGAAGCACTCATTCTATCTCTTATTATCCTTCGTGTATGCTATTATATTCCGCATTATACTGGGCCCGAAGCGGCTTCCTCGTCGCCCTCTTCGACTTCCTCGTCGCCCTCTTCGCCAGCCTCTTCGGCTTCCTCTTCAGCTGCTTCATCAGCATCCTCTTCGGCTTCCTCATCCCCCTCTTCTCCGGCCTCTTCAGTAACAGCAGCAACAGCAGTAACAGCAGCATTCGCAACAGCAACCTTCGCCGCCAAGCCCTTGAAGTACCCGATGCTGAGAATATAGGGATCATTCACCTGGAATCGAGACTTCTTGATCTCAACCTGAATCCGGTCACCAATCTGTACGGCATCATAGGCCTCATCACCGATATACAAATCACGAGGAATGATCACTCGAATCGCATCCATGTAGGAAACATAGGTGCCCATCTTATTCTTGCGGATGACCTCACCCTCGAGGATCGTACCATCACACGGATTCAGAACCGTCGCCTCAGCCTGCACCTGAAACAGGATATTCCCCGTGAAACGGCCCTTTTCCATTGCGCCCATGCTGCGCGAAAGGATTCGAACAGTACCGGAAATCACATAGCCATTCTTTGAACAGCGCCCCTCCATATTCGTGCTGAGCTTATCGAGCAGCACTGCATCAATCGACTCGATATCTTGGCGCATATCCTTTGGGGTCAGTGCAACCTGTTCTTCAAACAGAGCATTGTGTTGCATTCTACCTAGAGTCTTTATAAGCATAGCCGCCCAATTTTAGGCCCGCGCCTTTGTAGGCGCCTTGGCAATGGACCCCTTATGACCAGACTTCAAAGCTGCAATCGGCCGATAGAAGAAGCGTATTCCGGCGGCGCGCCCCTGCTCCATTCGATCAAGCCACCGTAGAATCAAGTTCTTGAGCGCGCACGCACGAATCGTATTCTGGAATTGCCTGAGCGGATTCGGGGCAGCCTTTGTCCCCGCCTTCTTCTGGGCCTTCCGCCGCTCCTTTTCATCCAAGACTTCATCGCGTAAAATGAGCCGCTTATAGCCACGCTCGTCCATCAGCTCTGCAATCGCCTTTAGCATCGTAATATGGTACGTGATCGTACTGACAATCTCACATTCGCCGCCCTTCTCGGGCTTCGTGCCCGAGACCGGTGGCGTGCTCGTTTTAAAGACCATGGCCCGCTCCTTACCCTTCGGTACCATGAACCCATAGATCTTTGCAGTCGTCGCAGGGGTCACGACAAGCCCCTTCACCGGATCATCGGGATTCGTTTCAAACACGCGAACAACTGCCTCTGAGCACGGCCCAGTCGGACACTCATATTTAACAACGCCCGACGTTACATCAATGTGGCGAAACGCGGTCGTAGTCCCTTTCGTAACAAGCTGTTCAACGGCCACGGTAGGATTCTCTGGTGCGAGTATCTGTTGTTCAGCCACCGTGAGAGACTCGTCCCACACGAATTCTAAGAGTATATCGGCCAACACCTTCTTAAATCCGATGCGCTCTTGATCACTATAGTCGGGATTGTTCCGAATATCCTCTACGAGCCAGCTAACCATGATTAGGCGCTCCGTCTCGCGAAGCTGCCCAGAATCCGTTGAATACCGCTTCTTCACTTCATCCGTGACCTCGGGTGGAACGTCGATCGGCGGATTATCACCACGAATCTTATCCGACCAGTCCTTGATCACATTCCAGTACTCGTTCGTGGTTACTACAACATCTTTTACAACCTCCCGCTCAGGATTATAGGCCGGCAGCTTCGCTAAAACAGCGGGATCGAAGGTGTCGCGGCGGACTGGAATGTCGGCAATACGCAGGGCGAGTGGGATCCGAATGTCCTTGAGCCGCAGCGGCTGAAACAGATAGTATCCATTGCGATACACTATATATCCGGTCATGCCCTTTATCTCCAATATAAAGGATTGATTCCCCACAATTTCCATAAGAAGCGACGATATGGCTCTCGAAGGAACGGCCGAGAAGTTCTCCATAATCGTTTCCAGTCGGAACATGGGCTGACCCGTTTCCGTGAACATCTTCTTTATGGCGGCCTTCAGCTGCGATTCATGCCACTTGGCCGCATACTCATCATAGGTGCTGATGTCGTCTGTCTCCGCATTCATAATCACCGGCATCTTACAGACATAATCGCAGGTCTCAATCCAGTCACATATATTCGTAAAGGGCGTGTCGTTCAGATTCACGTCTTTACGCTCAGATCCCTGCGAATCTCTTTGTGTATGCGGCTTTAGCCCGCTGATGACAATCGCGTCACGATTCAGATTGCAGTCTACGGCATATTCTTTGAGAGTCCGCGTTACTGCGCCAGTCTGGGCAGCCTTCTGGAGGGCCACTCGATACATGTACATGTCGGCCGTCTCTTTGAGATTGCCTTCAAAGGTGTTGACGAGAAGATGAATCGTGCAGTTTCGCTGTTCCTTGGGCAAGGCGGCATGTGAACAGGTACGAATGCCACGTCCTAGAACCTGCTCCATCTTATTCAAGTGGAACCAGCTGTCAAATACGTAGATCTCGCGCACGAATCGGAAGTCGACACCCTCGGACGCCACCTGGGATCCAATAATAATCTTGATCTCGCCGCCGTTCATATTGGTCTTCGCGCGCGCGGCCTGGATCGCCGCAGCATTATTGGGTGACAGATTCGCCTGACCCGTGACCAGAATATACTTGGCAGGAACGAACCGGTGCCCCTTATGACCCTTTTCTCTTAAAGAACACATGGCGCATTGGCGCCCCTGGTCTCCCTGTATCCCATCGATTAACAGCTTCTCGCGGTTCCACGGCGTATAGCCGTTTGCCTCGAGGGCCAGAGCCAGGGGTGTCGCACCCGATTTGATGAAGCGGCTATATATGAATACGACACCATTACAGGTCGCCGCACGCCGTATAGTGAGCGCGGCCTTCGGCGAGACTTCTGCGAGCTGATCCTCTATAAGCCAGCCGGCATCACCGATAGCCTTGTAGCCGGTTCCACGCTCTTCAAAGGCGGAGTCAAAGGAGCCTTCAGGAAAGATCCAGTTTCCGCGCTGCGTCATTTCGTCCAGGCTCGGCAGAGTGAGGCCTCTCTCGATCGCCTCTTCCGAAATCCGCGTATAGTTCTCCAGGGCCGCGCCCTCAAACTCCACATTCACAAAGGGGAGCTTTATCATATCGGCCCGGGTCTTGTCAGATAGCTCCTCACCTTTAATATCGGTGGGGGGCCACGAGTCGAGCGCAATGCCGCGTGGCCGAAGCCGCACAGGAAAGGTCAGCGGATTCTCGCCGCGCATGAAGCTCACGTAGCGGCTGGCATAATAGCCAAGGCGCTCCTTTCCTTCTCTCGTAATAAATCCGGTGGGCCCGAAAATGTCCTTTTCGGATAGCGTCGCCTTTTTCTCATTCTGCAGGATGAGATTCATGAGAAAGACGATCTCTACGTGGGAGTTGTACATGGGCGTGCCCGTCAGAAGAACCAGCTTGAGGCCGTCGACCACATTTAAAACGCGGTGAAGGCTCGGCGTGAGCCGCTTTCCCGCCTGCGTCTCCGTGAGCTCGACCTCGCCGGGAGAGTCGATATTCTCCTGCGGCGTCTCTTTCGGCGTGTCGCGCAGATTATGGGCCTCGTCAATAATCACGAGGCGCCCCGAGAACTCACGTCTCAAAAGGTCGGTGATCGCCAGCTCGTTTTGCTTTCCATCCGGTCCCTTGGGCGCCTGTTTTACAATATCCTCAATATACCGGTAAAACTGCAGATAGCCCATGATTCTGTAGCGGCTGTTGATGGACTGTGTAACGCGGCGACTGATAAGAGAGCGATCTCGCTCATATTCCGTTCCCGAGCGCTTCAGATAGGAGTTGCCGGTGCAGCCCCTGGCCTGATTCGGCCCGTCCTCGGGTATCTGCAGAGCCTCGTCGTCGAATATGGTGCGCTTAAATCCCGACTGGATGGTGCGCGGTGCGATAATAAACACCGATTTCCGCGGAAACATGCGAAGATGGCTCTCGGCAATCGTGATCGCCGCGCAAGTCTTTCCAACACCGACACCGTGATAAAGGAGCGCGGACGTATAGGGGCACTCAGGCGACATGAAGCGGCCGACGAAGCGCTGGACCGCCGTGAGTTCGAACTCGCCCTCGGGATCACAGGCGGACTTTTCGAAGTCCGCGTCCGTGATTGTCGGCTGCTTTGTCTCGGAGAACTCGCGCTTCTGTAAGAGTTTCTGGGTAAACTCTGGGTCCTCTGTATCGGGGTAGAGCCCGTATTCGGACTCTATATTATCATAGGTGTCGAACTCGGACGGCACGAGGCCTCTTTCTTTTAGGACTGGGATCATAGCGTCGCGTGTGCTGAGAGGCTCCGACTCCCAGAGTTCCAGGAGTTCAGCATTCGTCCGCTCATCCATCTACTAAGCACTCTGCTTAACTTATATTCACGACGTTACGCGGGCCCTATAAAAACAGGGAACATACTCTTTAGCAAGGAATCCGCCTGCTTCAGAACCAGCTGCTTTTCGACATGAGCGGGCCTCATAAGCGCTAACGCCTCTGCCAAAGAGCACCACCGAATATCTCCAATCTCACGGCTCATATGCGGATTCACGGATTCGGGTACCATGGCGACTCGGGACGCTGGCACCGGATTCACGTAGGCCATAAAGTATTTGTGAGAATACTGGATGGAATTCGATCCGGTGAAGGCCTCGCATAGAGGGGCCAGATTCCGAATCGGGCAAATATCCTTTTCCGACAGATTCGTCTCCTCGTAAAACTCGCGAAAGGCGCAGGCATATTCGCTCTCATGCATGTCGCGCCGCCCCTTCGGAAACCCCCATTCGGGCGTCGCATAGACTAGGGGCGTCGATTCAATAATATCCGAAAGCGGCGGGTGAGCAGTCCTCAGAGCCTCCAGTTTCTGGCGCGCATGTTCCCGCTCCGCCTTATAGGCATGAAAGCCGTCCTGTGGCAGCCCCCATAGCTCGTCCCACAGTTCATCAAAGGGCTTGTTTAGCAGCCGGTCGCGCTCGTCCCGGGTCATACCTTCGATCTGTTTCACAATATACTCGTGGTCCCCCAGCCGATATTTACCACGCATGAAATCGACGAAGCCGATGCTGTCTCTTCGCTGTATCATGAGATATTGAATAGGCGGTCGAATCGTGTCGTGCCCTGCCAAAATATCGTCGACCTGATTCCAGCTCGCATCCACCCGGAACGCGATACATCCGAAACTGATGATCGGCTTGGAGCACTGTTTTGATATATGACCGGCTTCCGAACAGTTTATACAATGTAACATTTGTCGTAATTTATAGACCTGTTGCATGGCAACAGTCTAACCCTGATATGAGTATGGGCTTGCGTTTAGACCAATCCCATGTTTTCCGAGTTATAACTAAGATGAGACTACCTCCTACGGTCTGGGGTCCGATTTTCTGGCACACGATTCATATTACGGCACTCGGATATTCGAATGAACCAAACTATACCCAGAAGCGGGCCGCGAAGGAGTTCTTTGAGGCCATGGGTCATCTTATCCCGTGCCCAATCTGCAGAAATCATTACCAGGTCCACATTCAAAAGTATCCGATCTCTCCCCATCTGGATAAGCGTATCGATCTATTTCGCTGGACGGTCAATCTGCACAATGAGGTCAATAAGACTCTCGGAAAGCCTGTTTTATCCGAGATGGAGGTAATATACTATTATAAGCGGATCGGGGCGCGCGAGAAGTCCCCTATAATCAATCAGGACACGCTGGACGAGGTCGATATCCGCTCAATGTTAAAGGGCGGGTTCGTGGGCGCTGGACTAACCTTTTTGACCGGTTCACTTTTGTGGTGGAGCACGCGGGGTGAGAGTTAAATCGGCCCACAGAGTAAGATGGAGGATCACACCTTCAAGCCAGAAATCTACGAGGGTCTTCAACTTCCTTCCAAGGTGCGGGACGTACGGGAGAAGGTGAAGACCGTTGTTTTAAAGCCGGCTATGACAAATGACCAGATTAAGGCGAAGGAGGGTGCCTATTTCACGGAGGCGGATGCCGACACGATCTTTGACGAGGACGTGGACGTCTATGGGCTCGATGAATCGACTGGTCAAAAGAAACTTTTAGCCCGCTTCCGAAAGCACGTGATTCCGCTCGACCTGATTCGGCGGGGCTGGGAGGCCTATTACCAGACTGCCGCGGCCTCCAGAAATCGCGGCGCGGCGGCGGGCCCCATTGACCTCGGCTCCAACTATTGGAAGAAACGGAAGCCGGTGGAAATCCAGGGGTGGTCAGCCAGATATAAGCAGGATGGCAAGACCTCCAAGATGCGTGTCAATAATAATGTCTACAGTTCCGTGCTCGGTTATTTCGAGCAGACTCCGTTCATGGGTCTGCCGTGTCGACTCACCTCCTATACGCAAAAATATTTCCGGCAATATCAGCACGGTCTGCCCTTCATAAAGGCGATTGATGGGGTTTTTAAGGAACTGATCCCCGACCGGTATGCGAAGCAGAAGGCGGCGGCCGCCGAGGCACCCGCCTATCAGATCGAGGACACGGCCTTCTCATCCATCACGATTAACCGCAACTTCCGCACGGCGATGCACATGGACGACGGCGACTTTCGCGACGGCTACGGAAATCTGAGCGTGATTGAGCGGGGGAAGTATACGGGCGGCGCCACGATTTTCCCGCGCTACAGAGTCGGATTCAATGTGCGCACGGGAGACTTTATCGCCATGGACGTGCACGAGTGGCACTGCAATACGGAGATGACGGAGTCGGCGGCGGACAAGGCCTTCAACAAGGCGCTGCCCAAGATTCATCATGCTTCTCTGGAAACGGGGACGATGGGTAGCGACAAGCCCTTCACACGCATCTCCTTTGTCTGTTATTTGCGCGAAAAGCTGCGTGGCTGCAAGAACAAGGAGACCCAGGCCTATTATAAGCGCATTTCCTTTCATCCGATGAAGGGTCCAATCAAGACGAGAAAGATAAGACGTTAAAATCTGTATATGACATTAGTATGGCCGCTAACGCTGGAGCACCTGCAGCAAATCCCTATGCAATCCCAGCTCTGAGCTGGCCTTCCTGGGCACCACAGGAAGTATCACCCATACTGTCCGTTGTATTTTATGGATCTCTTATAACATTCGTGCTTTTTATAATCCTCCTCATCATACATTACACGGTCTATCCGGTTTTTTCCTTTTTGCCAGGCGACCCTGGTATTATTCCTATCCCGCTGCCCTCCGATAAGCAAACTGATTTTATGAAGTCACCGGCTGGAAATGACATCTCGGGCGCATTTACAAAAATCGTTCCATGTGGCTACACGATCTCGATGGACCTGTATCTAACGAACAGATTCATAGATCAGGCTCCGGTCCCGCGAATCATATTCTATAACTCGGGTCGCGGGCCAGTAACGAGCACTATAAGAGACATAAGTGCCGCCGTAACCGCCTTTCCGCAGGCGAATCTTATAGTTTGGCTAGACCCTCTAGTCAATAATCTATATGCGAGTGTAATCACCTCGGATACTGCCCCTGGTAGTCGACCAGTTATACAGACGACACCAGCGATTATAAATGTCCCTATGAAGTCCCCCTTCCGCGTGACCTATGTATATGATCAGAACTTCCTCGAAGTCTATGTGAACGGCTATTTGGAGACTTCAATGTCATTCAGATATAAACCAATCGGTAGATCCAGTTCTCCTCCCTTCTATTTTGGACACATTAGCTCACGGGAAAGCTGTTTAGTAGGGAAAGTGAACTACTGGCCAAGAGAACTGGCTTCAAGAGAAGTGCTGGCGAATGGGTCGCCGCAATCGAATGTCGCCTTTTTTACGAGCTAAGGGAGGCAAGTAAGATAAAATAAGCACGATCTTGCAGGTGGCGCTTATTTTATGCAGTTATCGGTAGAATGGGCTGGTGGATTCCAGTCGTGCTTGTCATAGTCTTAGCAGTTGTTCTTATCATGTATTTTTCTCCAAACTACGTCGCGAAGGTCAATGTAACGGCGAGCGGCCCCTTCGATCTTTCTTCCAGAAAAGTGGCAGTGAGTTTCGCAGATTCAAAGATTCTTACTGAGCCAACGTTCACGGCTCAGGCGTTCATCTATTTAAATCCCGTGATGAAGACCGGCTCACACATTGATTGCGGGACAAATCCGACGCAGCCCTCCTGCTCAGATGGGTCCTTCCAACCGTGTCTGTGCGCTGATCTGAGCGGCTGTAAGCAGTGTCTCAATCGCGGCTATTACAATATCATGGACCTTCTTGGTATTGCCACACTCGAAGTTATGCCAGTCCCCGACGCAGGTCGGCAGGGCGCTATGGCCACGCAGCTTTATGTAAAAACAGAGATGCAAGACTTATCGGGAGCGATGCAGCGACACCAGTATTATATTGAAACCATCCCACTTCCTGCCACACCGGTACAGAAGTGGCTAATGGTCACTATCGTGAGAGAGGGGCGGCAGTTCGACATTTATTACAATGATAAGTTGGTAAAATCGCAAAAAACGATGTTTATGCCGATTTGGAATCCCACGCAAACAAACCTTACGGGAATAGTGTCCGGGTCGACTGGCCTTATTGGACAGCTGGCGAATATCACAGTTCGCCCGGTTCGCAATACGATTATAGACATTGAGCGCGACTATAGTACCTTGGCGGATACACGTGGGGCGCCCTATCTGAACTCCAGCGGCGCCAAAACTCTATCTGAGATGAATATGCCCGACGTGAATGGTATTCTGCCTGAATACGCCTATAGACTAAATTTTCATTTGCCGAAGTTTAACTTCTGCCTAACTGGCGACTGTAAACCGCCTGCTGTGACGCCCGCGTCGAATAAAATATGGGTCTCGAACTACGCTTAATGTTCTACGTTGAGAACTTTTTTGCGCGACCATCGTTAGAAGTGACCCCATGAACTCGAACTCATCGAGCCAGTCATCAACATTCAGCACAGGGACCGTCGTTATTTTAATGATCGGTGTACTCATGCTGTATATCGCCTATGGATTCCTGTATTCATCTGTCATGAGCTCCCCGACCGTCATCGTGAGCTCGGAGATTAATAAGCCCCCAGCCACGGCCTTCAAAGCTACGGATATCCCCCAGCCTTTCGAGGGCGGCGACTATAGTTTCAATACGTGGGTCTATATTAACAACTTCCGTGACGGTATCAACTTTAGAAAGCCCATCTTTGAGCTCAGAGGACAGAGCACATCCAATGCATTCTCGACGCTCTATGTCGGCGTTGGTGCGCAGACAAATACCCTGGTCGTTCGTACTCACAGTGTATCCGCTGGATCAGTCCAAGGTGCTTCGTCCACCACTTCAGGTAGGCGTGGATCGACGCCGGCTCCTGCTGAAGGAGCTACGGGAGCTGCGGCAGCTACCACGACCACTGGCGGAAGCCTTTTCCTCAGCAACAATGGAAACTATCCGTCAAACTTCTTGACCGGAACTGATGGCACGGCTACTGGAAGCAACAGCCCTGGAAGCTCGGAGCCGATCTGTGATCTTCCAACCGTCGACCTCCAGCGCTGGGTCATGGTGACCGTCATTCTCAGCGGTCGCACGATAGACGTCTATATGGACGGAAAGCTGACTCGGTCTTGCGTAACCAGCAGCTACTATAAGGTTGATCCGGCGGGAGTTATCCCGGTCGTTTTGGGTGGCCCTGTTACTCC
>Ga0136644_10004627_pt1 | contig 10147 bp, 5 predicted proteins | sample C_130820_EF_Meta_FD_94780 | JGI IMG/M metagenome (GOLD analysis project Ga0136644, IMG submission 94780) | Freshwater microbial communities from Lake Croche, Canada to study carbon cycling - C_130820_EF_MetaG (v2) (version 2) | ecosystem: Environmental > Aquatic > Freshwater > Lake | place: Lake...
ATCCATGAGTCATTCCTCTCGCCGTAGCTTTCTCAAACGCTCTGCACAAAGCACCGCAGCCCTGGCTTCGGTCCCTTATTGGTCATGGTCTGATCAAGCCCATGCGTCGAGCCTTCAAGATCGAATGAAGATCGGTTGCATCGGATTGGGTGGTATGGGAACCGGCGATGCGCACGACTACAACCGCTTCGGGGATATCATCGCTGTGTGCGATGTCGATGCAAACCATCGAGAGCGGGCTCGAAATGACGAAAAGATCGGCAAGGGCAAGGCCGAATCGGTCGAAGACTACCGCAAGGTCTTGGATAACAAAGACGTCGAAGTCGTCAGCATCGTGACCCCTGACCATTGGCACACCAAGATCGCGGTCGAAGCCCTTCAAGCAGGCAAACACGTTTTCTGCCAAAAGCCTCTGACGTTGACCTTGGCCGAAAACCTCGCGATCAGAGCGGCTTGCAAAGCCAACCCCAAACTCATGTTCTTCATCGGAACACAGCAACGCTCCGACCGCCGCCTCTTCATGCGAGCGGTCAACATGGTCCACCAAGGTCTCCTAGGCGACATCAAGAAAATCACCTGCGGTATCAACGGTAGCCCCACCGGCGGACCGTTTGCCAAGACCGCCGCTCCAGCTAATTTGAATTGGGACATGTGGCTCGGACAGTCACCTAAGGTCGATTACATCCAACAGCGTTGCCATAACGATTTCCGATGGTGGTACGAATACTCGGGAGGTAAATTCACCGACTGGGGCGCTCACCACATCGATATCGCGCTGTGGGCCACCAAGATGACCGAACAAGGAACCGGACCGGTCGAAGTCGACGGCACCGATTGCAAACATCCGGTCGAACTCAAGGATGGTAATACCTTGGTCGACGACCATTTCAACACGTCACACGATTTCAACATCGTGCACAAATTCGCCAACGGGATGGAAATTCACGTCACCAGCCGTGGCGATAACGGCTTGCTAATCGAAGGGACCAAGGGCCGGATCTTCGTCAACCGCGAACGGATTACCGGCAAACCTATCGAAGAGGAATGGGACAAGGATGTCTATGGCGATCAACAGCTCCAAGCCCTCTACAAAGGCAAGCCGCACGAAGGGCACAAGGCCAACTTCTACCGCTGCATCCGCGAAGGGGGATTGCCGGTTTCCGATGTCTACTCGCACCTGCAAACGATGAACATGTGCCACCTGTCGGCCATCGCCGGCCGGCTCGCCCGGAAGATCAAGTGGAATGCAGCCACCGAGATGATCGAAGGTGACCAGGTAGCCGCAGCCATGCAAGCACGTGCTCAGCGGGCTGGTTTTGAAATCCCCAAAATCGGCTAAGGCCATGAACAAAAGACGCATTTTTTTCCAATGCTTGTGCTCTCTCGCCGCCGCAATCCTCTCGGCCAGCCAAGCATTGATGGCTCAAGAGCCTGCGTCCGAACCGGATTTTGCTTCGCAGATCAAACCGATCCTTGCCAACCACTGCTGGAGTTGCCACGGGCCGGACCAACAGGCCCGCAAGGCCGATCTGCGACTCGATCGTCGAGAGGATGCAATTGCGGCAAGAGCTATCCTGCCGGGTAAGGCCTCCCAAAGCGATCTGGTGACTCGTATCGAATCAACCGATCCAGATCTAATCATGCCGCCTCCGGAGACCAAGAAACCTCTCACCGAGCTGGATCGCAAGCTGCTCAAAGAGTGGATCGACTCCGGAGCAAAATACACTCAGCACTGGGCGTTCGCTCCGCCGAATCAAACCAGTCTAGCGAACAATGGACTAGCCAGACCCGCCTCGGATCGAATCGATCAGCTCGTCGCCCTGAAGCTCAATGCTCACGGCTTGCAACCCTCGCAGAGTGCTAACCCTGGGACGCTCCTGCGACGCGCCAGTCTAGACCTAACCGGCCTGCCACCGACCCTCGATGAGCTCGATGAGCTCCTAAAGGATCCATCCGAGAATGCTTACGAAAAAGCCGTCGATCGATTGCTCCAAAGCGATGCTTATGCCGAGCGGATGACCTCCCAATGGCTTGACCTGTCTCGTTATGCCGATACCAATGGCTACAACAACGATGAAGATCGCCAGATGTGGCCATGGCGAGATTGGGTCATCGACGCCTATCGGAGAAACATGCCCTACGATCAATTTCTGACCGAGCAGCTTGCCGGTGACCTAATCCCGAACTCAAGCCTGCCACAGCAGGTCGCTACCGGCTTCCTTCGCAATCAAGGGCACAACACCGAGGGGGGGATCATCCAAGAGGAATACCGCGTCGAGTATGTGGCTGACCGAGTCCACACTGTAGCGACGGTCTTCCTCGGATTGTCGATGCAGTGCGCTAGATGCCACGACCACAAGATCGAGCCGATCTCTCAAGCCGAGTACTATCGCTTCTTCTCACTGGTCAACAACCTCGAAGAGAAACAAGCCAGCTACAGCAAATTTGTCGGTGCGGAACCCTTTGTTCGAGTCCCGACCGCCGAACAAATCGAATCGAAGAAACAACTCAATGCACAGCTCGAGACGCTCAGAGCCCAATTGCAAACCAAGGAAAATCAGCTCGAAACGGCCTGGAAGATGTGGGTTGACGCCAACTCCGACCAGACCATCGACCAAACCTTGGGCACCACCCTGCGTGACTACGTTGATTTCGAAGAGTCTAATCCGCAAGGGAATCAGCAGATCTGGGACAAACCCGAGCAACTCACCTTCTCTCCAGGCAAACAAGGAACCGCAGCGACTCTAGATAACGGACGCTTTTTGGCATCCAAGCAGCTAGGTAAACTCGAATCGGATCGCCCCTTTTCGATCGGCGTGTGGGTCAACGTCCCGAGCCTTGGAAGCATGGCGATCCTCTCGCGGATGGACGAAGCGATGAACTTCCGCGGCTACGACCTGCTGCTGGTCAACGGCAAGATCGAAGTTCATTTGGTCGATCAATGGCCAAGCAATGCCATCAAGATCAGCTCACACCAGACGATTGCACCCAACCAGTGGAATCACATCGCCCTGACTTACGATGGATCCAAGAAAGCCGCTGGTGCAAACCTCTACATCGATGGCAAGCCCACCAAGTTCGATATCCCTAACAACAACTTGACCGGAACTCTGGCAACCGACAAGCCGTTCCACCTGGGCCTTCGAGAAAAGTCCCTCCTATTCACCGGCTCGATCGATGAACTTCGTATTTTCGACGGGGTTCTCTCTGGTAGTGACATCGAGCGATTGTCGCAGTTGCAGGTCCCAGAGCCCAAGCTGACCTGGGTGCGCAAAGCTTGGCCAGAGCTCACCGAGGATCAGCGAAGTCTTGCCAAAACCTGGACTCGCGAAAAGATCGATCCTGAGCACGGCAAGCTTCAGGCTCAAGTGGCAGAGACAGAAAAGACGATCGGTGAGATCGACCAAGCCGCTCCGGCGGTCATGGTCATGCGAGAGATGAATCCCCCTCGCGAGACGTTCATTCTCAAGCGTGGGCAGTATGACCAGCCCACGACCAAAGTCGAACCTGGGACCCCTGAATCCCTACGCATCGAAGGGGTTGATCCTCCAACGAATCGATTGGAGTTGGCCCGATGGCTGACCCATCCGAAAAATCCACTGACGGCACGCGTTGCGGTCAATCGACTCTGGGAGCAGTGCTTTGGAACGGGAATCGTTCGCACCAGCGAAGACTTTGGTGGATCCGGTGAGTACCCGTCCCATCCTGAATTGCTCGATCTGCTGGCTATTGAATTCATTGAAAGTGGCTGGGATGTGCGCGGTATGCTCAAGCAGATCGTGCTGAGCAAAACCTATCGGCAATCCTCGCGGATGACTGACGAGCACAAGCTCAAGGATCCTGAGAATCGATTGCTGGCCCGTGGGCCCCGACATCGGCTCTCGGCCGAGACGATCCGTGACAATGCACTTGCGATCAGCGGATTGCTGGTCCGCAAGATCGGTGGTCCAAGCGTGAAACCTTATCAACCCCCAGGCTTGTGGGAAGACGTCACGGTCGAGCGACGGGGCAAGTATGTCGCCGACTCAGGCGAGGGGCTCTTCAGACGCGGCATGTACACGTTCTGGAAGCGGACTTGCCCACCCCCAGCGATGGTCAGTTTCGATGCACCTAACCGAGAGGTCTGCATCGCACGTCGTTCACGTACCAACACGCCTTTGCAAGCCCTGGTTCTACTCAACGACCCAACCTACATCGAGGCGGCTAGGATGTTTGCTAGTGATGTACTTCGTGCCGGTGGCAACGATGAAATTTCGCGTTTGAATTATGCGTATCGCAAAGCACTTGCCAGAGAGATCCTCCCCGAGGAGATCCCCGCGATGAGGGAACTCTTGGAGTTTGCTCGGAGCGATTTTGGAGAGGATTCAAAGCGAATCGAGGAATTCCTAAGTGTCGGGACCGTCAAGGTTTCTTCGGAACTCACTCAGCTCGATCTGGCGATTTGGACCGTCGCTCTGTGCGCGATCCTAAACCTTGACGAGACGATCACAAAATACTAACTAGGCCAAGGTCCGATCACTATGGATACCAACTCCAGCGCTGTATCGATGTCCGCACGACGAGGGTTCCTCAAGCACTCGGCAATCGGGACAGTGGCACTGGCTCAATTGCTCGCTGGCAGGTCTCCAAGCTCTGCTGCCGATCAAGAGCCACACTTTAAGCCGTTGGCCAAGCGGGTGATCTATCTGTTCCAATCCGGGGGACCCTCGCAGCTTGAGCTTATGGACTACAAACCCAAGCTCAAGGATCTCCATGGGAGCGAGCTTCCAGAGAGCATTCGCAACGGACAGCGGCTCACTGGGATGACCTCCGGCCAAAAGAGCTTCCCGGTCGTGGCGCCCAAGTTCAAGTTCCAGCAGTACGGCAGCAACGGTGCTTGGTTCAGCGAACTCTTGCCCCACACCGGTTCGATCGCCGATGAGCTGTGCATCGTTCGGTCGATGAACACCGAAGCGATCAATCATGACCCGGCAATCACCTTCATCCAGACCGGCTCGCAACAACCCGGTCGGCCCTCGCTCGGAGCTTGGCTCAGCTATGGCTTGGGTAGCGAAGCGGAGGACCTGCCTGCCTTTGTTGTCATGATCTCCCACGGCACGGGCAACGATGCCAACCAGGGGCTTCTCGATCGGCTCTGGGGAAGTGGCTTTCTGCCGTCGAGTCACCAAGGGGTCAAATTCCGTAGCGGAACAGAGCCCGTGTTGTACTTGAGCGACCCGCCTGGGATGCGTCGATCTCTCCGCCGAGGGATGCTCGATCAGATATCCAAACTCAATCAACTCGAGTTGCAGCGCGAGCAAGATCCCGAGATCGCTTCGAGGATCGAGCAGTACGAGATGGCCTTCAAGATGCAAATGTCCGTACCCGATTTGACCGACATCTCCGACGAGCCTGAATCGATCCTGGAAATGTACGGACCGGACGTCAAGAAGCCTGGGAGTTATGCAGCGAATTGTTTACTGGCGCGAAGGATGGTCGAGCGTGGGGTCCGCTTTGTGCAACTCTACCATCGCGGCTGGGACAACCATGGTAGCTTGCCATCGAACATACCCAAGCAGTGTAGGGACATCGACCAACCCCAAGCGGCGCTTGTCAAGGATCTCAAGCAGCGAGGGTTGCTCGATGACACGATCGTCATTTGGGGTGGGGAGTTTGGACGAACGGTCTATAGCCAAGGATCCTTGCAGGACGATTACGGGCGGGACCATCATGGCCGCTGTTTCTCGATGTGGATGGCAGGGGGAGGATTCCAACCTGGCGCGGTGATCGGTCAGACCGACGATTATGGGTACAATGTCACCGAGCAGCCAATCCACATCCATGATTTCCACGCAACGCTCTTGCACTGCCTGGGTTTGGACCACGAGAAGCTAACCTATCGCTACCAAGGTCGAGACTTCCGGCTTACGGACGTCCACGGCAAGCTCGTCTCTGAACTTGTCAGAACCAAGACAGGTTGAAAAACGAGTTCGGACTATTCGAGGGTCCAAACTCCGTCGATGCAACGGTAGGTCTTGCCCGTCGGATTGGTGTCCCTAAGTACACTTGGCAAACGGGATTCTCGCACCGCGTCGTAACAAGTCAGCTTGCCAAACCGAAGCATGCTCGCCGGAATCCCCACGGCTGTAAATCCAGGATGACTCGTGGCTGGATAAGGCCCTCCGTGATTCATCGCAGGACTGACCGCGACGCCCGTAGGCATCTTGTCGTTGAGCAACCTGCCGACGCGCTGCTGCAATGCATCGGCCACCTTTGCATAATACCCCTCGTCGGAGCCTTGAGTGTCGCTATAGATGGCTCCCGTGAGATTTCCTTCGAGAGAATCGATGACGCGAACAATCTGCTCTAGCGAATCGCAGACGGTGATGAGAACAGCGTTGCCAAAGGCTTCGGTCTGAAACACATGCGGATCCTTGAGGAACTGTTCTCCCGTGATCCGCAAAACGGTATTTGCAACCGCACAGCGTGCACCGGCCAATTTGGTTCCGCCTGTCAAACACTCCGCTCCGGCGTGGGTGAGAAACTCAAGGCTCTTGACGAGCGAATTTTCGACAGATTCCGACAGCAGTGTTCCGGCCGGTGCCGATTGGTACTTGGAGACAACCCCGGCGACAAAAGCATCGGTCTTGGGGCCACGCACCATCAGTAGCAAGCCTGGGTTGGTGCAGAACTGGCCGACACCCATCAGGCCACTGGTGGCATACTCGTCGATGAGTTTATCGCAACGCTCGTCGAATGCCCCTGGAAGAAACACCACGGGGTTGACGCTCGAAAGTTCAGCATAGAACGGTTTGCCCACCCGATCCGCAACCGCCTTGAGGTGCAAGCCCGCTTTCCTGGCTCCGGTATAACCCACCGCTCCCACGCGTGGGTCGGCCACGAGTCGCTCGCCATCTTCGTGCGAGGTTCGATAGATTAGTTGAACCAGACCCGTGGGCATGCCGGTGGCATGTATGGACTGTGCTACCAATTGCCCAAGTCGCTCGGTGGTCGCCGGATGCGACGAATTGGCTTTGGCAATCACCGGATTGCCCGCAGCGATCGCTGCGGCAAAATCACCGCCGGAGATGCTGTTAAAAGCGAATGGAAAATTGTTCGGTCCAAAGACCACCACCGGCCCGAGCGCGATGTAACAGGAACGGATGTTGGCCTTGCGATCGATGATCGGCATTTGCCAAGATTGATTGCGAACCGCTTCGGCAGCCACCCGCAATTGATTGACGGTCCTGGGCAATTCGACATCCGAAAGCCTAGGGGATTTAGGCAAACCGGTCTCTCGATGCGCGATCTGCACAAGCTCGTCGCGATCGGTTTCGATCCTCGATGCAAAGTCCTCTAAAAACGCAGCGATCTTCGAGGGCTCCAGGTTGCGGCTGATCTGGAAGGCCCGATGGGCCGCCCGGAGCGCGAGTTCGCAAGTTGCCCAAGAACTCACCGGATAACTCAGTCCAATCGACTCAGAAGTGTTCGGATCCTTGGACGACAACGAATGCGAGGTCGCTTCGTTTACCCACTGTCCGTCGATCAGGACGGGTTGAAGTTTGATGGTCGTAGTCATGCTGTGATTATCCTTGGACGATCGTGTTGGTCAGGGTTCCGATGCCAGAGATGGTGATATCGACGATATCGCCACGCTGGAGGGTAAAGTCGCTCTCGGGGACCACTCCTGTCCCGGTCAGCAGAAAAGCACCTTGGTGCATGTCGTTGTCTCGCAGGAGCCATCCGACGAGGTCCTCGAATTGGCGAGCCATCTGAGCTACAGAGGTTTGCCCTTCAAAAACGATCGCATCGTCGCGGTGGATCGCCAGAGCGATCTGGATGCTTTGTCGCTCAGGCATCTGGCTTGTCAATGAGATCCACGGCCCGAGGCCACAGCATTGGTTGTAGAGTTTGGCTTGCGGCAAGTACAAAGGATTATCGCCTTCGATGTCGCGGCTACTCATGTCGTTTCCAATGGTATAGCCGACGATCTTGCCAGAGCTTGCAATCACCAATGCCAACTCCGGTTCGGGCACATTCCAGTGGGCATCCTCGCGTATCCGTAGCATCCCTAAGTGCCCGCTGCATCGACCCGGAGTCGCTTTGAAAAAGATCTCTGGCCTGGCAGCCGTATAGACGCGATCGTAACAGCTCGCCGCCGCTTCGCTCTCCTCCATGCGCGCCTTCTGAGAACGTTTGTAAGTCACCCCGGCTGCCCACACCTCTTGGTCGTCGATCGGAGGCAACCAATTGACTTCGTCGAGCGGAATTCCCGGACCATCGGCCTCAAGCTGCTCGGCTAGAGCAACCAACTCCGGGTGCGAAAGCAACTGGGAAAGACTCGCAAGTCCGGCGGCTGCGAGATTCAAGGGAGTGGCCACAGCCGCGTTGCCCCTGTGAATGTCTATGCGTGCGGCTTGCACCCCTTTTGCTGTCAGTATTCGCGCCAATGCCATGCTGCTAATTCCTCTAGTGGATCTTTGGGGGATCTTTGGATGATCAACGCGCATTATCCTCTTAAAACGGATAGATGCATAGAAGCCCACCGAAAAAAGCTACGGGTGATCCATCTGATCAGGGCTTGTTGCCGCCGGAGATCAACGTCTTGTTCGCAGGGCTCCAAACAAAAATCTCGCCACCCGAGCAGCCTATCGCGATGTACAGCTGCTGCTGATCATCGACCTGCACCGTCGATGCCTGCATGCTCAAGGGCATGAGCGGTCGATTCGGATCGGTCGGATCCACCAACCGGATCCCTTCTCGCTCGTCTATATGAAACTCGGTCTTTTTTTTCTTCTTCGGTTCTACCTTTTTGTCGTCGCCTTTGTCTTTGTCCTGCTCGTCTGGGACTTCAATCTCCTCGCGCCGTACGCGGAAGTGCTTGATGCGATCCGAGTCGATCACAAAGAAGTCCTCGTTGTTGGCGATCAGCTTGTGGGTCTGCTGAGAAAACCCGCCCCAGCTAGTCCTGGCATTCGGAGTGGTGAAATTCGGGTAAAAGCGAACCGTACCGGCTTCGTCAAATGCCACCGCACCTCGAGCCAGCGCGACGATCGAGGCGACGGTCCGCTCGTTGTCGACAAAGCTTGATAACATTGTTCCATCCTGGGCCTGAAACGATTTGGCCATCCGATCGCGCGACGAGGATAGCAGGGTCTTGCCATCGCGGGACCAATCGACACTCGTGACGGCTGCAGCATGGGCCGCCATGCGCCATCGAATGCTGTTGGTCAGCGCATCGACAACCACCACGGTTCCGTCCGCGTTGGCGATCCCCAGAAGTTCACCGCTGGGGCTTGCACGGATATCCAGCGGTGTGTCGCGGCTGACCCAAGCCACCCTGCGGGCTTTAGGATTGGTATCGGCTACGGAATCCTTAAAGGGAATCGATTCGACATAGCCGATTCGTCCCGGCTCCCCAGAGGCGATCCAAAGGGTGCTCTGAACGCTGTCCCAATCGAGATCGCTGATGGTTCGACCCCGCGTCGGAATCCGTGCTGCTAGCTCTAGCCCATCGGCCCACCGCCACACGAGAACCTCTTGGTATCCGCTAGTAAACAAAGTTCGATGGGTTGCATCCAACGCGATCGCTTGAACACCATGCTTGCGCGGATACGAAGGTATTTTCGGCTCGGTCGGAATGTAAACAGGCAGGAACGATTCGATCGGCGCGTCGATGCTCCCATCGACCTTCGCTCCAGTGACGATCCAAGTTCGGATATCCTCGATCTGATCGGGCTCTAATGCATCGGAGTCTTTGGGCATCCTCAGTGCCGGATCACCACTAGTGATGCGATCCCAAAGCTCTCCTAGCCCTCGCGGGAAAGCGACGATGCGACCTTCCTGGTCGGTCTGACTTTGGCCAACCACCGCATGCTTGGACTCTCCAGGGGTGAAAATCAACGCTGGCGATGCCATCGAATAGCCCCCTTGGGCATCCTGAGCATCATGGCACCCGACGCATCGATCAACCAAAATACTCGCGATGCGACTTAGCCTGGGTTGCAGCGACTCTGGAGGCTCGGTGAGCAATTCCAAATCCGATGACGACAAATCCTCTGTCTGTGCAAAAAGAATCGAACACATCGCAATGACAATCGCCAGTGCGACAAGCATGCTCGATTTGAGTTGAACTGCCAAGTACCCCATAATTCTTCAGTGTCCTATC